>Ga0181343_1000003_pt1 | contig 131625 bp, 141 predicted proteins | sample Su13VDMLBSD_FD_130110 | JGI IMG/M metagenome (GOLD analysis project Ga0181343, IMG submission 130110) | Freshwater viral communities from Lake Michigan, USA - Su13.VD.MLB.S.D | ecosystem: Environmental > Aquatic > Freshwater > Lake | place: USA: Michigan | collected 2013-07-15
GCCATCGATCTCGCGACCCAGTGACTTGAGTTCATTGCGCTGGTCCGCCACGGCCTTCTTTGTCGCATCGACAAGGACCTTCATGGCGTCTTTGGAGCCAGTGGCGATGGCACCCAGTGCCACCCGGTTGTCTTGGAGGTTCTTTACCAGACCCCCCATGAGTCCCTGACCGGCGCCTTGAGGCAGCGCCGGGCCCATGGCCCTGCCAGCAGCTAGACTGCTGACGGCCCCACCAAGGATCTGGGGATCATTACGTCCAACCGTTGATCCAACGGCGGTAATGGCCGCCATGGTACGCTGGCTTTGGCTGAGACGATCAAGGGCGGAGGTCATCTCCTTGACCAGACCCATGCCGCGGCGGAACGATGCCTCGTCTACGCCCAGCCCGAGTCTGATTTCCTTGTTCTCATTCGCCATCGCCAGCATCCCCTGTCGGCTTCCCCGATACCGTCCCCAAGGGACGCCATCAGTAGAGGCTCCGATTGACAACCGAGTCAACGCGGGAGCCTAGAAGCGCCAGCAAGCGCCTCCGGCTCCCGGAAGATTGGCGTTGACCGTCGGCTTCTCCCCTGATAGCCTCATGCCCATGCTGACACCCGCAATCATGGCCACCAAACACCTGACGTCCTTCGACATCATCAGCCTCATGTCGCTGCCCGTGGGCAGGGAGTTGATCAGCGTACAGACGAACATGGGCTTTGATACAGTGTATGGCTTTATGCTGTATTCGCTGGGGGCAGTGAGGCTGTACTGGATTCCGGGCGGCGTCTCGGAGTCGTTCGTGGTTGTACGTCATCTCACGGGCGTCAACGTACAGCTGGCGACGGCGTCGACGGTCGCCGATGCCGCCGATGCCTTCAACGCCGCGAAGTTTGAAGAAGCCCTGCACTGGAACTTTTGAGGAGAGAGCCATGAAGTCTAAAGAAGAACCCTTTGTCATCTTCCTGCCCCGCCACGGCTTTGCCATCAGCAAGCGGCGGAAGTTCGTGTACACCACTGACCTCAGCGAGGCCTCGATGTGGGTCGATCGTCGGCTGGCGGCGCTGGCGCTGACCGACATCCGCCCGGAGGCCGCCGACCAGCGGCGGGCGGTGGCCGAGGCGCAGGTGCTGACGGTGTCGGAGGCCATGGCCGCCTACCGCGAGTGGCAGCGGCAGGTGGAGTTGATGCGCCGCGGCGCCCCCGTGTCCTACCGCGACCGCGTCGATTGTGGTTGACGGGCTGTTGATCGTCGGCTACAGTCGACGACATGAACAACACCCCCATCCACATCGTTGATGGCGTCGACCTCGCTGCCCTTGTGCCCCACTTCTGGCGGGCACTGGGGCAGCATCCTTTGGCGGATAAGCGGCAGGCGCTTCGGGCGCCGCCGACGGTCACTTGGATCCGGCTTCAGCACCGCGGACGGCTGCGCGACATTGAGCCGCGGTACGTCCGGGGCATGAGTTGGTGGCGCCAGCACACGGTGCGCATGAGCGTTGGCGCCAAGGCGCCGTTGGCGGATGTCATGGAGATGCTGCTCCATGAACTGACCCACAACATGCGCCCGGCCCTCGATAAGCACAGCCTCGACTTCCGCCGGCTGCTGGCCGACACCGCCAACAGCCTCTGGGGCCTTGGCGTCAAGAACTACCCCACCCGCAACCAATACAGCGTCGACGACGTCTTGGCGCGTCAGCTGGCGATTGCCCTCGGCAGCGAGTGGAAGCCGACGCGCCGGACGCCGACGCTGAAGGCGATTGCCGATGAGGAGAGGCCGAAGGTGGCGGCTTCTGTCACCGCCGACGGCCGGCTGCAGTACCCCCGCCCGGTGACGGAGCCTGCCGCCGACATCAAGCCCCTGAGGCTGTCGGCCTTCGACCTGTCGAAGCTGAATGTCGACACCCGCGTCCGCGCCTTCTACGGCCAGCGCTCCTTCACCTACACCAAGACGGCAGGTGGCTGGAAGGCGGGCTGCAGCGACCCCATCGCCAGTCGTCTGCTGGCGGATATGGCCGATGCCGTCTATGTTGATGCTTGACGGCTGGCCGGTGAATGGCTTAGGATGAGGGCCATGAACTACGACGACTGGAAGACGACGCCGCCTGCGGAACCCACCGACGCCCAGATCGAGGAGGCCATGGAGGCCATTATTGGCCGCCTCAGCGCCCTTGACCTGCTGACGCTCCCCGACGTTCAGCTGGTGATGACGCGCGTCTACGCCAAGTATCTGGCGGACTTCGCGGCCGCCGAGGTGCTTGATGCCGAGGAGGCGGTCGGCGAGTTCTTCTTTGGCGTCAGCGCCGAGGAGGTCATCAGCGCCCACCCGGAGGTGCGGGCTGTGGCTCAGGAGGCGCTGCTGCAGGAGGCCATCGACGAGGCCGCCGGCTAACCCTCGTCCCACTTCTTCATCAGATCCTCGATCTCCTTGGGATCGTTGACGAAGTTGACGCTGAAGCCCTCGATGGGCTTCTCCTCATAGTCCGGCAGCTGGCTGTCCTTTTCCGTCGGCCTCTTGGCGCCCTTGGCCGAGGCGGGTGCGGAGGCAGCCGGCGCGTTCTTCTTCGCCAGTCGCTCCTGCTCCTCTTGCTCGACCTGCCGCAGCCACGCCTCGTCGGCGTCGACTGCCTCGCTGTCCTTGGCCTCACGCTGCCGGCGCTCTTCGTCGGTCTCGCGCAGGCGCTTGATGACGGCCTCGCGCTCATCCGCCTCCATGTCCTCGTACTGGCTCTCCCAGTAGTGGAGCAGGACGTCATCGAGCGGCAAGTCGGCCACCTCATGGAGGGGCGTGGAGAAGGTCTTGGAGTACCAACGGAAGACGGTGCGCAGGAAGTAGTCGCCGTCGGCCTCCAGCTTGTCACGATACTCGGGCTGCGCAGCGGCGACGGCGCGCATGGCCGCGACCTGTAGGCCGCGGAACCAGTTCCATCCGTCGCCCTTGCGCGGTGCCATGGCCCTCAGGCCTTTTCGTCACCGAGGGTGCCGAGGCTGCGCAGGTCATCCTGCGCCTGCTGCGCCTTGGCCTTGTTCTTGGCGTCGGTCTTCTTCTCCAGATCCACGACCGCCTCGTACAGCGCCTTCAGCGGCGACATGTCCTCAAGTTCCTGCCCGTTGCCCTTGGTCGCCCACCAGTCGGGGGCCTTGACGATGCGCACGCGCAGCTGCGCCAGCACCTCGGCGATCTCCAGCACCCGCGGGCTCGCGAACTGGGGGTTGCTTTCGCCGATGTAGAAGCGGAAGTAGTTGTCCAGCTTCAGGCGGTCCATCATGCTCAGGCGGCTCTTGAGGACGAAGTCGCCGGTCCACGTTTCGCCGGTGACGTCGCCGACGGCATGCAGGTGGAAGGGCACGGTATCCGGATTCGCGGTCATCTCTGCTCCATGGCTGGGGACTCAGCCAGCCGATAGCACTTGTTGGGGGTGGAGGACAGCGAGCCAAGCGAGCGTAGGGGCTTGGTGACGCCGCTGTCGTATGCTAAGATTGTCGTCAGGAGGATCGACACCGTGACGCTGAAGAGTTTTGAGGGCAATGACGCAGAGACCAACCGCCGTCGCCAGCGAGTCGCCGGCAAGCGACAGCTGCAGAACCTGCTGGATGACGAGGACGCCGACGAGACGCCAGAGGAGCGCGAGTTTCGTCTGGAGCAGGAGGAACTGAAGCGGCTGGACAGCGACCTCAAGGTCGACGCGGCGGTCGAGGTCTTGGCGAAGGACGAAGAAGCAGCCTGAGACAATAGGCTTCTCGTATCGCGACAGTAAACGCCGCTTTCTTTTGCCGGCGGGGAAATAAAGGAGGCTTTACCAGCCTCCTTTTCCTTTTTGAGGGCAACGCGAAGATGATGCTTGACAGCCGGCTCAGCCTCCTATAGACTGAGCCCATGAACAACACCAAACTCACCGCCGCCGAGTTCGATGCCATCGCCACCATCCTCGCCTACGGTGGCAAGGTGACCGCGCACATGGGTCGCAAAGGCCCCGGAGAGGTCAACAAGTCGCTGCTGCTCAACATGCAGGAGCGCGGGCTTGTGCGGCTGTTGGGCTACGGTGCTGACTACTACCTCCGTTCAGGCCCTGCTCGCGTCAACGTCGAGGTGCGTGCTGCCGCGTGCGTGGCGTTCAACGCCGAGCAGGGCCGCCGTGCCCTCGCCACCCTCTGACCTTCAGCCATCAAGGAGTCATATGCTCGCGACACAACGCCGCGCCCTGCAGGCGTACGAAGACGAAGTGGCCGCCCACGGCTACATCACCGAGGCCGCCAACGCCCTCGCCTACGATCATCACCTGCGGCCGCTGCAGCAGCTGCGAGCCGGGGAACGCGGCGCCCAGCGCTGGCGGCAGCAGCGGGATGAGGCAAAACGGCAGTGCGAAGCCGCCGGAGACCTCAAGACGTTCCTTGACGCGATGTTTGCGAGATAGTTGTTGACAGCCGCCACGCTCCTGATATGGTGCCACTCATGAACAACACCGACACCGTCATCGAGACCGCCACCTTCAACGTCCCCGAGAGCCGCATCGAGTGGCTGAAGGCCGAGATGGCCAAGCTGACGAAGCGCGCCAACAAGATCGGCTGCGCGGCGCCGACGATGACCGTCGACGGCGAAAAGATGGTGGAGAAGAAGGACGAGGACGGCATCGTCACCTACGTCAAGTATTTCTCGGTTGTCGTCAGCGGTCAGGCGCCGCGCATCGCCGGCTGGACGTTCGTGGCCACCCTCGACCACGCCGATGGCGAGGTCATGCTGCGCACTCACCCCAGCTTTGAGGGTCAGCTGCCGACGCGCTTCCGCTGCGCCGACCCCCGCAACTGCGACCACTGCCGCGTCGCGCGCCAGCGCAACGAGACCTTCGTGCTGCGCAACGACGCCACCGGCGACTTCCAGCAGATCGGCCGCCAGTGCCTGCGCGACTTCCTCGGTCACGAGAACCCCATGGCCGTGGCCTCGGTCGCCGAACTCCTCTGGGACATCTGCGAGACCGCCGCGGCCTCGGAAGACGAGCCCGGTGGCGGTCGCGGTGGCAACTACGTCGACATCGGGGAGTACCTGTCCTTCGTCGCCGCCGCCATCCGTAACGATGGCTGGCTGAGCCGCAAGGCCGCCAACCAGTTCTGAGGCTGGCCGACACTCGCGGGAAGTCACGGTTGTCGTGACTTTCTGCGAGTGTTTGCTTGACAGTCGCCCGCAATCCCCGTAAGCTGCCTTCACCAAGGAGAGCCGCATATGAAGACCGCCACCGCCGACCTCGCCCTCAACGTCATGTTCAGCCGCAACCCCGAGCGCCGCCTGTTTCAGGAAGCCGGCTACTTCCCCAACGACGACGACATGCAGCTGGCCGTCAAGGCGCTGGCGTGGGCGCGCGAGACCTTCGGCGCCAAGCCCGTGGAAGAGCGCAGCGACTTTGAGCACAACATGGCCGTGGCCTCCAAGGGCAACGTGCTCAACCTCAAGAACAGCGGCCTCGCCGCCTACATCATCGCCGGCTACCTCAAGGAGCAGGAGCGTCTGGCCCGCGCCAAGGCCTTCCGCGGCCGCGACATGACGGCCAGCAAGCACTTCGGCGCCGTCGGCGAGAAGCTGATGCTGCAGGCCGTGGTGGTTGGCGTCAAGAAGATCGAGGGCTTCTACGGCACGACGACGATGATCAAGCTGCTGACCGAGGACGGCAACGTCGCCGTGTGGTTCGCCAGCAACGCCCCCGAGGCCCTTGAGAAGGCCATGGAGACCGAGGAGCCGGCGACCTTCACCATCGTCGCCACCGTCAAGGACCACGACGACTACAAGGACATCAAGCAGACCCAGCTGACGCGCTGCAAGGTCGTCGAGGCCGCCGACGTCGAGAAGGAGGCCAAGAAGCTGGCGAAGGAGAAGGCCAAGAAGGCCAAGGGCTGAGGGGTAGGGGGCCGCCGACGAGGCGGCCCCGGTCTTTCTGGCGGCAATCTTGGCTTGAGTGCTATCATGGCACTGAAGGCTAAGGCCTCAGAAGGGCGTGGGAAAAGAATGGCGAGCCGCAAGACCAAGAACATGAAGGCGATGATCGTCAGCAACCTGTCTTTCAACTTGGTCATCGCCATGGAAAGAGAGATGTTGTATTATAGCGATCAGATGCTCTACAACGCCGCCCGCAGCGCCGCCCTCCACAACGATCTGGAGCAGAAGCTGCTGGCGTGGGGCGACCTCGCTGAGATGGCGCTGCGGCACCAGAACCTGCACGAGCAGATCCTCGGCAGCCTGAAGTCAGTGAAGGAGGAGCAGGAGGAGTTGCCGGAGGAGGACCGCGAGAGCCCCGACAAGGAGACGCTGGTCTGCCGCTTCCCCTCGGAATACTTCGACACCATCGCCCGTGCCTTCAACAGCCCCTTCCTTGACCTGAAGGAGCAGGAGCACACCCTCAACTACTGGCATCAGGTGCAGGGTGATGAGCAGGAGAAGGCGGCGATGGCGGAGCAGCATCGCACCCTCATCCGCTGCCTGAAGTCGGCGCAACCGACGTTCGTCGAGATCGAGGACGACGACGATGACGAAGAGACGATCTCTGACTCGTCCCTGCTGCACCTCGTGACGATGCCCAAGCCACGAATCGTACATTGACAGCCGGCTGCCGGTCGGATAGCGTCGGTGCATGACCAAGATCATGCACACGGCCTTCGCCAACAGCCTTGCTCAGTTCAACGTCCTCGCCCACCTCCTTCGGGAGGGCAGCGACTCGCGCTCCAATACCATCCTCGCCGTTGGCCGGCGACTGGCGCTGAAGGACAAGGCGCCAGAAGACGATGTGCTGCGCGTCGTCTCGATTGCCATCAACATCGCCATCGACATCGGCTACATCGACCAAGCCAGCGGCTACCGGCTGCGGATCACGGACGCCGGCCGGGCGATGGCGGAGAAGTTCTTCGCGCTCGTCGTGGATGACGGGAGGCGCTGAATCGGCCCCAACCTTGAAAATATGGCGGCGCTTTGCCGCTTTGAAAGGGGCTGGTATCTTATGAAGCGACTGATCGTTGCCCTTGCTCTGTTCCTTGGCTGTCAGCCGGTGGCCGCCAATCCGCCGCTGGAGCCCGATGCCTCGCTGATGGAGGCGGCGATGGCGCTGGAGGCCGCCGAGGCCCAGCCGCAGCTGAAGACCATCATCCTCACCGACAAGCCCACCAAAGTGGCACAGGTGGTCCTCGACGTCGCCATCACCGATGAGGCGGCGCGGGCGTTGGAGAACAGCCTGCAGTCGCTGCCCGGTGACCTCGACTACGTCCTGCTGGTCATCGACAGCCCCGGAGGCCTGCTGTCGGCGAGCAGGGACATGGCGCGCATCATCGAGAGCCACCCCCAGCGCCTCGCCTGCATCGTCGATGGCGTTGCGGCCTCAGGGGCCTACTACATCCTGCAGTCGTGCTCGATGCGCATGATGACGAGCCGCAGCAACCTGATGCTGCATGAGGCCTTCAGCGGCGGTGCGCCTGAGACAGCGAACGAAGCCGCGGCGCTGATGGCCATCAACGCCTCGATGGCCTACCAGCAGTGCCACCGGCTGAAGATGTCAGTCGGCGACTGCCACGCCCGCTACAGTGGCGGCAGGGAGTGGTGGATGACGCCTGAGCAGGCTCTGGCCGCCGGCGCCATCGACACCATCGTCGACACGCCCATGCAGGTGATGCTGGCGCTTGGAGAGGCTCAGCCCCCAAAGTAATCCTACATGTAAGTGCTATCCAACCTGCAGCCCCCGAAAGGGGGCTTTGAGGATTTACATGAAAGACCTTCGCGTTGCCTTCCTCGCCCTGCGTATGTGGCTGTCCCTGCGCCTGCGCTCGCTGATGGAGTGCCTGAATCCGCCTCCGGTCAAGGAAGACTACAGCCCCGCCTACCATCGCCCGGCGACTCGCGTGATCTGGACAGAGCCGGCGGACGATGCCTGCAGGACCCACGTCACGCGCTCGTGCTCGATCGCCGAGGCCGTGGCCATGCAGAAGGCGGTGGCGGCTCGTCGCGGCGTCTACTACGTCACCGACCGCGAGGCGCTGGAGGACTTTCTGGTCATTCACTGGGCGGACGTCGAGAATCTTGACTGGAGCAAGTTGGACTGACGCCCCGGAGGCATATGACCGTCCTCTCCAGCATCCTCGCGGCCCTGCAGATCCTCCTCTGCGGCATCAGTGCAGAGGAGGATCGCTCTCAGTTTTGGCTGGAGTGCCATCAGGTCGGCGACAACGCCTACACCTGCGATGGCGGCCGGCTCTGATCCCGTTTCTTCGACGCCTTGACAGAAATGTAGGTTCCGATGATGCCTCCGACGATTCCCGTGAGGAGGTAGGCGCTGTCTTCGACGTAGGACATCGTCAGGATGCCGCCCATCAAGATAATGACACCGCTAGAAAGAGCCGAAGCGATCTCTCTCTTTTGTGCGGTAGAAACGATGTATATTGCCCAGACGGCATTGATAAAAACAGCGATGGTAAAGACAAAAAGATGCTTGCCCACAAAGCTACCTCGACTTTACGGCCTGTAGCACCGTGATGTCAGATGCGACCGACCCACTCACGGGCCTCAGCGGTCGTGTAGCAGCTGCCACGCTTATCCCAGTAGTCATCGTTCCACGACGTCTTGCGGATAAGTTCCCAGAGGGTGAAGGAGCCGCCGAGGCTGAAGCGGATGGCGATGCGTCGACGTCCATCATCAAGGCAATGGTGGGTCTCGACGGCGTCGAAGACCATATCCCTCATCTCGTCGTCACTCATCGGCCGCCGCCGCCTTCGGCTGCCTTCGCACAACGTACTTGGCGCCGACGTTGGAGCCGCTGTAGATGGCAAGAGCCCCCAGCTGGCCGCCCACGAACACCTCGTAGTTGGCGCTGAAGGCCGGGTACTTGGCGGCAAGGACGGCGCCGACGAGGATGAGCAGCGCAGTGCCGGCGGCGAACCACATCTTCCGGCTCTTGATGCCGCCGTCAAACAGAGATTCCTTGCGGGTCATGGCGGCCTCTTACTGGTGAAGGGCTTGCCAGATGGCGTCGCCGAACTTCGATGACAGGGTGCCGGCGGCGCCACCGACGACAAAGACGATGCCGCCGATGACCTTGCGCTTGAAGGCGGCGATGGCGTGGTCGCTTTCCTGCTTGACCTTTTCCAACTCGGCCACGCGCGTGGCCACCGCCCGCAGACCCTGATCGACGCCAGCGAAGCCATCGCGGGTCTTGTCGCCAAGTGACGCCACCATCGCCTTCAACTGCTGCAGGTCGCGGTAGGATTCCTCCTGCGACTCCTGCACATGCTGCATGTCGCCCTGCAGACGCGAGAGGATGGCTTGCGTCTCGACTCCCTGCGACTCCAGACTCTGGATGCGCGTCTCATGGGCTTCAAGGAAGGAGGCGGCGGTGACGGTAGGGGGCATCGGCGAGTCCTTCAGTAGATGGGGGCTGCCGAAAGATTCTTTCAGGAGAAACTACAATACGCGCCCTAAAACAGTATTGAGGGTCTTCCGCAGATCCTGCAGGCTACCAGTGTTGTTGATGACGGCGCCGTTGCGGGCACAGAACGCCAGCATCTCCGGCGTCTGCTGATCCCTCTCAGAGGCATGGCTGGGGGTGGTCGAGACGAGGTTGGGGCGACGGATGAGAAGAGGGAAGCCGCCCGACTTCTCAGCTTCGTTGAAGAAGCGAGCGTCTGAAAGCACGACGACGTTGGCGGGCGAAGTCGCGACGCTGCGCTTCAGGCAATCGATCCAGACATCTGCGTCAAGGGACCTGCCCCACTCAGTGCCGAGGGTCTGCAGGGCGCGGCGAGCGCTGAGCCCGTGCCGGCGCTGCAGTTGCCGTCGGCGATTGATGACTTCCCAGTGCCACGGCGACTCCGCCATCAAGTTATTGAACCAGTCATCGAGGGCCCTGCGGGCTCGCAGCCAGAACTCGGGCGTGGCATCGGGCCAGCATTCGTCGATGAAGTTGTTGCCCATCACCCTCAGGTAATCGCGGGCACCATCCCACGCCTGCAGGTTCTTGTAGAGTTCCATCTCCTCTTCCCGCGCCGCCGACGGCCCATAGACGTTCTCTTGGCTGAAGCCAAAGAGGCTGCGGCAGAAGGACTTGATGGGGGTGGCGAAGGCGGCTTCGGTGGCCACTAGCCCGCGCTCGCTCGCGATTTCAGCGATGATGGTGGCGGCAGTCGACTTCCCGGATCCGGCGAGGCCGATGGGGACGATGAGCAATGGCATGATGGTCTCCTTGCCTCTGAGCATAGCAGCTTGACAAGCGCCATCAAGCCCCATATCGTCTGCGACATCGGAGGCCACATATGCCGACTCGCGGAATGATTCTCGTGTTTCAGACTCAGGGCGACGAAGACGTACGGGTGAGCAGCTACCGCATCAGCCACGGCTGGCGCCCTGAGGCCGCCCTCAAGGACGTGGTGGATGAACAGGGCCTTGACCCCAAGACCCTGCGGGCAGTTATCCTCAGGAACTTTGAGCCGCCCTTCTATCTTGACTTCTGAAAAAGAAACGGGGGCCAGTTGGCCCCCGCTTCGTTGCGACTCTGCTGTTGCCTCACGGCATCTGCGAAGCCGTACCGTCCTCGTTGTAGGCGTTCGATCCCGACTCGTCGCTGCAGAGGATGCCCATGAAGCTGAAGGACTGCTCCGTCAGCTGGCGGCTGGCGATCGGCGTCTGGTAGCTGGTGGGGCGCACGTTCTCGATCTTGGCGATCGCGACGCCCGTCTGCCGGTCGATGATGGTCATCGACAGGTACTCGTGCGTCATCAGCTTGTCGAGGGTCGGGAAGAGACCCTGAACGTGCGGGCCCTGATTGACGATACGCCAGCCGCTGGCGCTGATGGCCACCGGCTCCTGAGCCGTGTAGTCGATCTCGCGCGGCGCGTAGGCGCCGAGGGTGTAGGCGGGCGTGGCGTCATAGACGACGCCGTAGCTGATGGAGGTGAAGATGCCAACGGTCACCTTCTCACCAGCCGGGCCGACGATCTCGACCTTCGCCCGCGCACCAGTAACGATCTTCGGAGGTGCCATGTTGATTCTCCCTTAGTCTTGAATGCGTTCAGAGTTCAAAGGCCTCAGGCCGACTGCTGGACCTGCGAGACCACGAAGCTGATGGGGATGAAGTAGATGGCGCCCGCCAGCTTGATCTCAAGGCTCACAAGCATCACGGGACCAGCAATCTGCACCACCGCATTCTTGTAGCCCTTCGGCGCGTCGTCGCTGGCCGCAATCAGCTTGAGGCGAGCGAAGTCGGTCATGATGCTGTCGAGCGTCGCCTTGGCGATGGCCGCCGAGACATCCGCAACCGACTGACCGAGGAACGTGAGTTCCATGCGCTGAGCCGTCGACAGCGCCACGAGGTCGGCGGCATACGTCGCCTGAATGCTGTTGTAGACGAAGTTGCCGTCGCGGCTGTAGGTCGTCTGGTCGCTGACCCACGCAAAGCCACCCGTGGTCTTGCGGGCGATGAGCAACAGACCCGCGAGCAGGGCCTGCTCGACCTGCGTCATGTCGCGGTCATCGAAGTCACGCGCCGCCTGCAGCACGCCGCTGCAGTTCACGCCCTTGTTCACGAGCGCCCGGTAGAAGCCGGCGGCCTGCATGCCCGCCGCCAGAACCGAGGCCATCCACGGCTGGTACTGGGTGATGACGCCGCTGCCCGAGACCAGCTTGACGTCTTGGAACGACAGCGAGCAGCGGTAGGCGGCGAGGTTCGCGGCAGCTTCCTTCGCGAGGGCGAAGGTCGTGCGCTTGCTCAAGAACGCCTGACGGTGCTTGCGGCGCTTCAGCGTCGACATCTTGTTGACGTGGGTCTTCAGCGCGGCGTTGATGCCGTCGATCGTGTAGGTCGACGACGACTCCGTGAGGTTGTCGGTGATGTCGGCACCCACGGCATCGCGGCTGAAGAGGGGAACGATGAAGTTCGTCGACACCCGCTCCAGCGCATCGATGGCCGCCGTCACGTTCGCCGCCGTCGTGCCGCCCTTGGCGCCACCAGCGAGGAAGCCAGCGGCCTGCGTCGCCGGCAGACCCGCGCCCGCGCGCACAACCGTGCCGCTGACGTTCTGCAGCTGCACCAGCGCCGACTCCTCGTTGATCTTCTTGAAGAACTTGTAGGCGTCGGCCTTGATGCGACCATTCTTGGCGCCGAACGACGTGCAGATGCCCATCGCCGACACCTGATCGAGCGCCGTCGACGGCAGCTGACCGATGACAGCCGACTCAACGGCAGCCGTGTAGCCCGTCTGCGTGCTGATGTAGGCAGCGAGGTCGGCGACCGTCGAGAAGTCGGCGAGGGTGATGGTGAGGTTGGAGCCCGAACCGCCGGCGACCGTGGTCGTCAGGACGCCCGCCGACGAGATCGTCAGCGTTCCCGTGGTGCCGCTGTAGCCGATGTTCAGGGCCACTTCGCCACCAGCCACGAGGTCTTCCGAGACGCCATCAGCCTGACGGCTCAGCGACAGCTGGGCGATGTACTCGGCCGTGGAGTTGATCTTCGTCGGCGAAGCCGACTTGGAGATCCAAGTGACCGCCGCACCCGCCAGCGTCAGGGCCGCGCGCTCCAACAGGTCCGTGCCCGTGGTCAGCTGAGCGATCTCAAGCGTCTTGCCGATGCCGTCGCTGGGGTTGCCGGCCTCAAGGGTGATAACAACCGGCGAGTAGACGACGAGGTTGTTGGCCGGCGTACCGCCGACGGCAACCGAGGTGACGGCAACCGGCGCCACGGGCGCACCGACGACGGCACCAGTCTGATTGGCGTCAGACTTCTTCGTGGCCGTGATCGTCGTCGGCGTGACGCCAGTGATAACGTAGGCGCCGACGTTGTCAGCGCCCGGAGGGTTTGCACCTGCGCCCGGTCCCGCACCCGCAAGCACCGAGGTCGAACCAATGACCAGCGTGTCGCCGGCAACCGGGGTCGCGCCCCAAGCACCGCCAATGGTGGTGATGGTGATGTCGAAGCCCGACACCGTCGCCGAGAGGTTACCCGTGGTCGGATGAGCAACGCGGTTGACCCCGCCCGTAGCCGCAACACCCGAGAGGAGATCGACGGTCGACACGAAGGTGTCGGGCATCATGGCCGCGGTCACGGCCACAGGAAGCGCGGCGCCACCGTTGACGCGGCACTCAAAGTTGACCGAGCCCACCGGCGGGATGTAGGCGAACGAGCCAGTCGTCGGCAGGCTCTCGGCCTGCGACGCCAGCAGCTGGCTCTGGATGAGGTTGCCGAGGCGGCCGTACGACTTGTCACCGAGGACGCCGTAGGTCGTGGCACCGAAGTTCACGAGGTTGCGCGTGGCCTTCGTCGAGACGTTGGTCTTGACGATGATGACGCGCGACGGCCCGCCGCTGATGTTGACATCGTTGGCCGGCGAGGCGATGGCGCGGAAGGCCTCAACGAGGTTGCCGCTGCGGTACTTGGCGACAACGGCCGCCACCTGATCGACACCGAAGGCATTCGCCTCCAGATCGTCTTCCAGCGAGCGGTCGGGGCCCGCGTCGGCTTCACCGACGAGGGTCACGATGCCATTCGCCGAAAGGCCACCGGCCTCGGCCGCGACCTTGACCGACGGGTAGGCGCCGGGGATGATGAGGGTGCCTTCGGTGGTGGTGTAGGAAAGAGCCATTGTCTTTTGCCCCTTGCAGAGACTGTTTTACGGGTCCGAAGATTCAGTCACTCTCGATCACTTACCGCGCCCCGGAATCATGGGCTTGACGCCCATGCTCTTGGGCTTTGGCTGACGAGCCAACTCCAAGCCACTGGGGGCCAGACCGTGCGAGGGCTTGAGTGCCCCGCCGGCCGCTCCCTGATTACGCGCCTCGCCGGCAACCGACGCCGGCGTGAAGGCGGCCATCTCGGCGGCACGACGCGCATGATCCTCAGGCGTCATGGCCGCAGAAGCCTTGCGGCCCGGAATCTGGGGCGCCTTGGTGGCCTTGAAGGCGTCGCTGGTCATGCCCTGCGACATCGGATCCTTGCCGCCGAGGCGCGGACCCGCCTTCTCCATCTTCTCTTCACCCTTGGCGACGCCGGGGATGAGCGAGAGGGGGCCGGCGTGCGGCTGCGCGTCCTTGGTGACGATCATGTGGCTCCAGCCCTTGTCGCTGGGCACGAACTTGTGCTGAGCCCCAGACTCGTCTTGGATGGTGGCGTGCTGCGGCCCGACATCCAGCACCTTCGCCTTGAGCACCGTGCCGGGGGCATTGCCGAGACCGGCGCGGGCTTCGGGCGAGTGCCATTCCTTGGTGCCGTAGGCCGAGTCCTGACGCAGACCGACGTCCTGCCCAGCAGCAAGATCCATCTTCACCGGCTGCTGGGCGTTGGGGTTGGCGCCAGCAGGCATACCCGAAGGGCCGGGGGCCTGCGAGGCGACGCTGGAGCGAGCAGCAAAGGCGCCGACGCCCGGCAGCTTGATGTAGGCCTTCTGCTTCTCAGGCGACAGGGCGGCGTGCTCTTTGAAGCCGATCATCTCGGGATCAGCAGCCTTCGCCAGCTTCTTCTCGGCCTTCATGGCCGGAGCCTTCATCGACGGGGCCTTGGTGGTGGAGGACGACGCGGGGGCGGCCGTGGGCGCCTTCGCCGGAGCGCCCTTCGGCGCCGCCGTCGGGCTCTTGCCGCTGGGCGGCTTGGCCATGGACACCGACATCGCGGCCTTGGCCATGGGCTTCTCGCCCAGAGCCTTGACGCCAACGGCGTTCATCAGCGCACGCTTGCCGCCGATGCCCTTGGCGTCATCCACGATCCGCATGTGGACGTGCGCGGCGCCACCGACCTTCGACTGGTCGGCTGCGCGCACGAACGAGCCCTTGTCCTCGGGCGCGTGCATGTAGGGGTTGTAGATCACGGGCTCGCCGGCGTCAGCGTGGGCCTGAGCGTTGACGGTGCCAATGACGAAGGCATGGACGTTCTTCTTCTTCTCCTTGATCACCCGCTGCCGACCGCCTTCGCGGACATGCAGCTTCACGTCATCAAGGTGGACCTCAGGAACGTGGGCAATGACCTTGCCGTCCTTCCAGAGGCTGAAGAGACCGTTGTGGAGATTGCGGTAAACATGGACACGCTGGCCGTGCAACGTCTCCATCGGCACAGAGCGGACATCGCTCTTCGCCTTGTGAAGGGGCTCAGGAACTGCGGCGCCCCAGTCAAAAGAGTCCTTTTCGGACTTGTTCACCGTCGCCCAAGCCAGCGACTCGGCTTCCTTCGGCGAACGGCCCTTGGACTCGTACGACTCCTTGATGTGGGCAGCCTGACGCTTTTCCTTCTCGGTGTGCGCGCCCGGCTTGGCCAGCTTCTCGGCCTTCTTCGTCTCCGACATCGCGGCCTTGCGGATCTTCTCCAGCTGGCCGCCGCTGCCCGTCTTCTTGTCGGTCAGGTCCTTCGACTTCTTGTCGTTGGGCAGCACCGAGTCGTCATGAGCGGCATCGGGAGCCGCCTTCTGGTCAGGTACCGTCTTGCGGTCCTTCAGGGGCGCCGGGTTCATCTTCGGCTCCTCCTTCTTGACCTCGGGCTTGCCGGCAGCCATCTCGCCGCACTTCTCCAGCGGCTTGTGCATGTCGCCGCACTTCTGGCAGGCTTCGGCCTTGCGGAGTTCGCGCTCACGCAGGTCTCGATAATGCGCCTCCAGATCGCCGATGGTGCCCTTCAGCAGCGGCATCAGTCCCTGACGCAGCTTGTCGGCGAGATCCTTGGGGGTCGTGGTCATTGCGCTACCTCTCCAGAAGCGAGTTGGGGCAAAGATTCAGCATCCTACAGCGCCATCGCCTGTTCGATGGTCACCATCGGATCCGAAGGCGTTGCCGTGGCATCAAAAGACACGGCAAGAACCTCGGCGGCGGTGGTAGCAGCCAAAACCTGATCGCGCAAGGGGTAGAAGAGGGAGATGACGCCCTTGACCCAGCTGATGGCCTGTCCCGCGTAGGCAAGGCGCGTAGTGTTTCCGGTGACCGAGGCCTCCATCATCAACGCCATCAGCGCCTGCTGAGCCGGGGCGTCGTAGTGGCTGGAGATGAAGGCGTCGACGGCGTCGCGCAGGGCCTTGATGTGCTGAGCCTTGACGTTCGTCAGATCCGGCACGCCGATGCCCGATGCCGGCCCGCCAAACTTGACGGCCGTAAAGCGAGCGCCCTCGACATGAGAGTCAAGGTTCAGGGGGCTGCAGGTGCAGAAGGTGTAGGGCTCGCGACCGTCGTCAGAGACGGCTGCCGCCGGAACATCCCGGCGGCAGTTGATGCAGCTGACGTCGCGGCTCGTCTCGCCGTCGCCCCAGTCAATGCGATTCGCGAAGCCACAGTTGGGGCAAGCAAAGTGCTCGATAAACATGACGACTCCAGTCAGCCGATGAAGGTGTAAGAGGTCTCTCCGCCAGTCACCGCCGGCGGAGGCTCACTCCAAAGCACAAGGTCGATTTGCCACGCGCCAAAGGCCGTGGCATTCTCTTGAATCAGAGCCAGCGCCTCACCGGGATCGATGATCGGGGCCTTGTCGTACGACCACTCCCAGCCACGCTGCGTTGCGCAACCGAAGTTTGGCGTATTACCCATCGTGAAACCGACGGAAGAATCATAGCCCTGAAATGTTAGACGCCGACCAAGGTTACCGATACGGCGAACGATGCCTTGGTTTGTTTGAGGGTATCCTAAATCGCCTTCCGGACTCAGTCCGTTGACTGCTAAGCTAGCAGTCAACGGAGCCCAATGACGCGATACTTTCGCTTGCAGCTGCGTTGGCTGGGTAACGGAAGAATCAGCCGCAGCCAGAGAAATCGCTTCACCGCCGCCAACGCCACCGATCTTGCAGAGGCGCAGCATCGGCTGATCGACCAAGGCCGTTACAGTAGTGTTGGGACCGGCGTAGGTGATCTCGATGGATTCAATGACGATGGTCGTGCCCGGCTCGTCGTTCTTGATGACGAAGGGGGCGATGTAGGTCTTGTACTCATCGACGGTGTTGGGGGTCGCAACACCGCTGCCGCCCAACACGAAGTCGAAGCACATGAGATATGAGTTGACGCCGATGTCGATGACGACGTTGGCATTCCAGACGCCGGCAGGCGAATGCGCCGAAGCGTCGGCCTCCGACAGGACGACAGCAAAGCCTTGACCGGTGCTGATGCTGAATGGCTGGATGTCCGAGATGCGTTTCCGGTAGTCGATGAGCATCGACGTAGATGTGCCATTGGATGACAGCGGGCCGGGCGATAGCAGGGTCAGGTTGTTGACGCCATAGGGCGTCATCAACCGTCGACTCCCCTGAAAAGACGAGAACCCCGAAAGGTAATCGGGAATGCCATCAACGCCGTTGAAGATGTTCTGAGGGTCATCGCTACCGGCAGAAATCAGCGCCATCGTCTTGATTTTGACGCCCGCCGGCAAATCTGCCTCTGCCGTATCTGGCTTGACGACAGGAACATTGTAGCCACCTTCAGCAAAACCCAAGTAGCGGCCGAAGGCGAACTTGGCGGGGACGGCGGCTGCGGAAGCCGAAGTCCGCACCGGAGACACATTCAGACTCTTCAAGCGAAAGCGTCGGCGGCCGTCTTCGATGGTTGTGTCAGTGACATTGGAAATGGAGAGCAGGGCGTCGTCGCGCCCCGCCACCACCATCCCCGAGTAGTAGAAGGTATCGGCCACGAAGCCCCCTAGCCCTCAGGCAGCAGAGTCAGTAAACATGATCTCGTAGTCGTTGGATCCGACGGTCTGCGTGATCGACTGCAGGCTGAAGCCGCGGGCCTCACCGGCTCTGCAGGTCACGGGCTGGACGTTGACGTCGCCGTAGCCAGCGTTCCAGACCTCAGCGAAGGGCACCAGCGTACCCAGCGCATCCCAGTCGAGAGTAGACACCGTCGGTTCGTCGGGCGACTGCAAGAGGGCGCGGATGATGCTGCCGACGGTGATAGTGCGGTTGGTGCCGGCCGTGGTGTTGGCGTTGAGGGCCGTGTTGGTGGTGTCCATCGTCACCGGCGTGACGGCGGTGCCGGCCGTCGATGCCGTAATGATATTGCAGCGGAAGGTGTTGAGAACGCCAGTGACCGCTCCCGTACCGTTGTTGAAGGCGTAGGCACGGTAGACGCGGATAAAGCGCGTCGACGCCGAACCGTTGAAGACGTCGAGCATGTGCTTGTTGGCGGCAAAAGTCACTGCCTGAGATGCCGCCTGCCATGTATTTGCCATGATCTTCTCCTAAAATCTAACAGTGAGTCAAGTCGCTGAATCCGTAAACATGATCTCGTAGTCGTTGACGCCAACGGTCTGGTTTAGCGACTGCAGGCTGAAGCCACGAGCCACGCCGGGTCTACAGGTCACTGGCTGAAGGTTGGCATCACCGTAGCCCACATTCCAGACCTCAGCGAAGGGCACCAGCGTAGCCAACGCATCCCAGTCTAGAGTAGACACCGTCGGTTCGTCGGGCGACTGCAGAAGTTGTCGGATGATGTTGGCGACAGTGACGTTACGATTGGTGCCGACACTGGTGTTGGCGTTGAGGGCCGTGTTGCTGGTATCCATGGTAATCGGAGCGACAGCGGTCCCGACGGTGGCGGTCGAAGTGATATTACAGCGGAGGTTGTTGAGAACGCCAGTCACCGCCGTCACGCCGTTGTTGAAGGCGTAGGCACGGTAGATGCGGATGACGCGCGTGGAGGCAGCAGCGTTGAAGACATCTAACATGTGCTTGCCGGGGGTGATCGCCAAGCTCTGACCCGCTGCCTGCCATGTGTTGGCCATAGCCTACTCCCGCCTTGATCTTCAGGTAAAAATGGTGCGATCCGGGTTCATCTTCTCAGTGCTCTGGAACATGACCTGATCACCCTTACCGGTCAGGTGCTGAACGACACGCCCCTCCTGAAGGGCCTTGAGGGCCGTGCCGATGCGCTCCTTGCGGTCACCGGGGGCGGCAGAGTGCCAGCGATCAAGATTGATCTTGTAGATGTAATCCGTCACGCCCTTCATCGTCGCCTTGCTGAAGGCGGGGGTGCCGGCGGGCACCACCACCACCCAACGATCGTTCTCGTGGTCAAAAAACGTCTGAAGGGACTTGTTGGCTGCGCCATTACCGAGGATCACGTCAACACCTCCAACTCCAGCGTCACCTTGGTGACGGTGGCCGCCGAGTCGACCTTGAAGGCGATGACATCGCCCGCAGTCACCGTCGTCGTCCAGCCCGTCAAGACGCTGCTCTCTGCACTGATAGCAGACGACAGGGTGGGCTTGGCAGAGCCGGTGATGGTGTCGGCGACCGTCGGCGGGTAGTTGGCGAAGGTATCCTTCCAAACGTCGATGACGATCGAACCCACCTGATCCGCCAGCAGCGTCCACTTGGTGACGACGCCGTTGAGGCCCGTGGGGATGCGGATATACTGCTTGACGCCGGTGCTGATTGCCGAGCCCGCTCCGTCAATCACCAGACCCACAACCCGGCGGACGCCCGACAGCTTGTACTCTTGGCCGGTGTCGTCCATGAAATACAGCTGGGCATCGGCGGTCTTCGCGTAGACCTTGCCGTAGTTGGCGGTGGCCGTCGGCGCCGTCGTCTCCCTGAGGCTGAGGCGGCCTTCGACCGTCGCCCTCTCGTTGGCCGTCGCCACACCCACCGCCAGATCGAGGGTGGTGGCGATGACGGCCGTCGAGATCGAAAGCCGTTCAGTGGCAGCTGTCGAGAAGGCCAGCGTATCGGCGGCTGGCCGATACATACCCATATCATTGGAGCCGGCGCCGACACTGCCATGGAAGGCGTAGGCTGGGGCAGCGGCGGTGTTGTTGGCGTTGGGGCGAATAAGGACGCCGCCAAAGTTATTGGCGTTGATGCCGGCGTTGCCGATGACGAAAACACGAAGGCCGTTGGAGGTGACGCCGATGTCGCCACTGGAGCCGTTCCAGTAGAAGCCGGTGTCCGTGTCACTGGTGAAGTTGATTGACGGAGCCGCGGCGCTTCCATCAGCAAACGTACCGCTGACCGTCGGCGCCGCCCAAGTGCCGTCGGCTCTCAGGAAGTTGGCGGTGCCACCGCCCGAGGCAGGCGCCAACCCCTTCAGCGTGCTGCTGAAGACATCAAGAAGGGCCGTCGCCTGTGTACCAGTAAGGTCCTCAGGGCTGCCGGTACCAGCCGTCGTCCTGCCCTTGAAAGTAGCCGTGGCGACGTTGGCCAACTTGGCGTTGGTGACGACAGTCGCATCGATGGTCCAAACAGTGCCGGTACCAGAAACCGTGATGTCGCCCTTGTCGCCATCCGTGACGCCACCGCCACTACCCGGAGGCGCTGCCCAAGTGCCGTCGGCTCTCAGGAAGTTGGTGGTTCCGCCGCCCGAGGCCGGCGCCAACCCCTTGAGGGTGCTGGTGAAGGCATCAAGGAGCGCAGTCGCCTGCGTACCAGTAAGGTCTTCGGGGCTGCCAGTGCCTGCAGTTGTCCTGCCCTTGATGGTGGCAGTGGCGACGTTCGCCAACTTGCTGTTGCTGACGACGCCAGCCGCGATCGTGGTGGCAAAGGATCCGGTGCCGCTACCCGTGACGTCACTGGTCAGCGTGATCGTCTGGTCACCGGTGTTGGTGCCAGAGAGGTTGGTGGCGGAAACAGGGACAGCAAATGTAGCCGCCGTCGTCGTAATCCGAAGGCGCTCGATGCCGTTGGTTGAAAAGGCGATTTGATCCGCAACGTCGCGGAAAATGCCCGTGTTTGTGTCACCGATAAAAGAGAAAGCGGGGCTGCTTGCCGTGCCTGCCGCCACAAGCGCCTGCGAAAGTCCATTCAGCTGAAGGATGTCGCCGGTGCCGTTGGTAACGCGCAGGGCATACAGATCAACAGTTGCAGCGATCGGCGTGCTGATGAGCACCGATGTGTGGCCGGCGGTGGTGACGCCGGCGCCCGTAATCGTGATGCCGTTATCCGTCGTCGTCGCGGCGCCAGAAGACACGAAGATGCTGCGGCTGCCGGCGTTGGAGGCCGCCGAGAGCCAGAGATCAACGGCCGACGGCGTCGTCAGGGTCGGCGCAGAAGCCGAAGGCGTCGTCTTGTTGATCGTCAGCGTGTTGGTCAGCGGACCATTGCTGGTATCCAGCTTCAGGTACAAAAGATCCGCTGCCGCCTGAGAGAACGTCCCCGGCGGCGTCGCCCAAGTACCGTCAGCCCGCAGGTAGTTGGCGGTGCCGCCACCCGAAGCCGGAGCCAAGCCCTTCAGGGTGCTGGTGAAGGCATCGAGGAGTGCGGTGGCCTGAGCCGTCGTCAGGTCCTCAGGGCTGCCGGTGCCCGCAGTCGTCCTACCCTTGAAGGTGGCGGTGGCGACGTTGGCCAACTTGCTGTTGCTGACGACGCCAGCGGCGATAGTGGTGGCGAAGGAGCCAGTACCCGAACCAGTGACATCGCTTGTCAGCGTGATCGTCTGGTCGCCGGTGTTGGTGCCCGAGAGATTGCTGGCGGAGATCGAGACAGCGAAGGTCGCCGCGCTTCCCGTCAACAGCAGGGACTGAACGCCGGCGTTGGCGAAGCCGATCTGATCGGCGGCGGGGCGATAGAGGCCCGTGCCGACGCTGTTGATGAAGGAGATCGAGGGATTGGCTACCACGCCATCGGCAACAAGGGTCTGCGAAAGACCATTCAGGCGGATGATGTCGCCGGTGGCGTTCGTGACGCGGAAGGCGTAGCGGTCGGCGGCCGTCGAAACCGTCGTTGAAACGAGAACGGACGTGCGGCCGGTCGTCGCCGCCGGCGAGCCAAAGATGGTGACGCCGTTGTCGGCGGAGGTGGCGGTGGACGAAGAGATAAAGAGACCGCGGCCGCCGGCACCCGAGGCCGCAGAGAGATAGAAGTCGACAGCCGAGGGCGTCGTCAGCGTCGGCGCTGCGATCGAAGGCGTCGCCTTGTTGATCGACAGCGTGTTTGTCAGCGGGCCGTTGCTGGTGTCCAGCTTCAGGTACAGGAGGTCGGCGGCGGCTTGAGTGAAGGAGCCGGGAGGCGCCGCCCAAGTGCCGTCAGCCCTCAGGTAGTTGGCAGTACCGCCACCCGAGGCCGGAGCCAAACCCTTGAGGGTGCTGGTGAAGGCATCGAGGAGCGCAGTCGCCTGCGTCCCCGTGAGGTCTTCGGGGCTTCCAGTGCCGGCAGTCGTCCTGCCTTTGAAGGTAGCTGTGGCGACGTCAGCCAACTTGCTGTTGCTGACGACAGCGGCGTCGATGGTCCAAGTGGCGCCACTGGCAGAAACCGTGATGTCGCCCTTGTCGCCGTCCGTCAGGCCGGCGCCGGGAGGCGCTGCCCAAGTGCCGTCAGCCCGCAGGTAGTTGGCGGTGCCACCGCCCGAAGCCGGCGCCAAACCCTTCAGCGTGCTGCTGAAGACGTCAAGCAACGCTGTCGCTTGAGCCGTCGTCAGGTCTTCAGGGCTACCCGTACCCGCGGTCGTCCTGCCCTTGAAGGTGGCGGTGGCGACGTTAGCCAACTTGCTGTTGCTGACGACAGCAGCGTCAATGGTCCAAGAGGTGCCGGAAGAGGCGACGGTGATGTCGCCCTTGTCGCCGTCCGTCAGCGGAATGATGTTGTCGAGGGTGTCAAGCGCCGACTGAACCGTGGTGTTGGCGGCAGACAGGATGTTGTTGAAGTTCGTCGTCGAGGTAAAGATCGCCGACGCCGGGTGATCGGGATTGGTGAGGCCCGAGAGGTTGGCGTGGCTCGTCACCGAGCCCAGAGGCAGATTGATCGTGGTACGAAAATCGACGTAGTTGTCGCCGGTGTCCGTAGTACGGATACGAGCCTTGGGGACGTTCCCGTAGCCAGCCGACGTCTGAAAAATGACAGAGCCGATGGGGATGAACTCAGAAAACGGCAAGCCCGAGGCCGTGGCGATTTCCGTGCTGGCTCCCGCACGCGCGTCGTTGAGGTTCAGATACTCGGTAATGCCCTGAACGCCGACGATGGGGCTGTTCTTGTCGTTGGTCGCAAAGTAGTGGACCAAGACAAAGTTGAGGTTGCCGACTTCCGTCAGCACCCAGTTGACACCGAGGTCCTGATTGTAGGGCAGCCGTCCATTGGCACCCGTGTATCCCGCGGTTCCGCTGTAGATAACGGGATAGGTGTCGGCGGCTTTTCGGCGCCACGTTCCAGAACTGTTGCGGTAGTAGATCGGAATCTGCGCCGTCGGCGCAAGCGTCTGCGGGGATCCATTGGTGGCCGTGTTCCTGATGTCTTCGTCGTAAAACGAACCATCGGCGCACGACAACTGGGCGTTCGTGGCGAGATTTCCCGTACCGTTGATGTCAAAGTCGTCGAGAGCAAGGCCCGAGAGATAGACAGCGCCGACGCTGTTGTGCAGGTACGAGTGAGTGACACCGTCCATCGTCAGGCCGTGGCGCTCCTCGCCGAAGTAGATGGCCTGCAGGTTGGTGCTGTCCCAATACACCAAAGAGACGTAGGCGTACTGGGTGATGATCTCAGGGACGAAGACGTTGGTCGACTGAAGAACGCCGGAGGCGTCAAAGTAGAAGTACCAGAGCCCCTCGGTGTTGGTGATGGTGGCGGTCTGGGTGGTGCTCTTGATGTAGCGAACGCCAGCCACAAAGAAATCGAAGGTCGCGCCGACGGGAGCGATGGAGAACGTACGAGTGCCGTTGTCGAACGAGATCGTGCTGTCGGTCTGGTTCGGGAAGCCCGTGGGCTCCTTCGACATCCGATACTGCTCTCTGATGAGGGGTGTGTAGGTCATCGCTCAGGCTCCCGATCAGATGATCCAGTAGACGCTGCCATCGGACTGCACACGCACGGCTTCGTACTGCGAGTATAGCACATAGTTGGTTGTGCCGTCGATGGTACCGGCGATCGTCACTGTATTGGAAGAAGTGTCGACCTTTTTCACCGTAAAATGATACTCAGTCGCCGATGCAGCAGAGGGCAGGGTGATGGTCACGGGGCCCGAGGCGGCGTTGACGATGATAGTGCCATCGGCCGTCGTGATGGTGTAGTTGGCGGTCTTGGTAGAGATTGGGGTTTTGAGGGCCTGAGGAACAATCCAGCTGCCATCAGCCCTCAGGAAGTTGGCGGTGCCGCCGCCTGAAGCCGGCGCCAAACCCTTTAGCGTGCTGCTGAAGACATCAAGGAGTGCAGTCGCCTGCGTACCAGTCAGATCCTCGGGGCTACCGCTGCCCGCAGTCGTCCTGCCCTTGATGGTGGCAGTGGCGACGTTGGCCAACTTGCTGTTGCTGACGACGCCAGCGGCAATGGTGGTGGCAAAGGAGCCAGTGCCGCTACCCGTGACGTCACTCGTCAACGTGATCGTCTGGTCACCGGTATTGGTGCCCGAGAGGTTGTTGGCGGAAAGGGAAACGGCGAAGGCGGCGGCGGTCGTCGAGATCGACAAGCGGCTCGTGCCGCCAGTGGAGATGTTGACGTTGTCGGCGCCAGAACTAAAGATGCCGGTGTTGGTGTCGCCGGTGAAAAAGATGGATGGAGCAGCGGCAGTGCCGAGGGCAAATCCGCTCGTGGCCACATCCGGAGGCGCCGCCCAAGTGCCATCAGCCCTCAAGAAGTTGGCGGTGCCGCCTCCCGAGGAAGGAGCCAGACCCTTGAGGGTGCTGCTGAAGACATCAAGCAGAGCCGTCGCCTGCGTACCAGTGAGGTCTTCGGGGCTACCGGTGCCAGCAGTCGTCCTGCCCTTGATGGTGGCAGTGGCGACGTTCGCCAACTTGGCATTGCTGACGACACCAGCGGCAATGGTAGTGGCAAAGGAGCCGGTACCGGAGCCCGTGACGTCGCTCGTCAGCGTGATCGTCTGATCACCAGTGTTGGTACCAGAGAGGTTGCTGGCCGTGATCGTGGAGGTGGCCGTGACTGCGCCGCCATCAGCGATCGTGAATACGGGAGTGCCGTTGTCACGGGCAATGAAGATGGGGTCTGGCGCAGAGGTGTTGTCGGCGATCAGCGCCGCGTTGGTGAGCGTTGGCTCCGCGGGCAGGAACGTGGTGTTGATGGAGAAGAAGCCGCCGACCCGAACGCCACCCGATGCCCCGTTGTGGGCGCTGGTGGCGACGCCGACGTTGTAGCCGTTCGTCTGCGAGTTTGCGTTCTGTACAGAAATGAAGCCGAAGTTGCGCAGCGCATTCTGTGCCGTGGCATAGAAGCCGACGTTGTGTCCGGTTGCAGAGGCACCGTACGCCTGACCGCGAACTGCAATGTTGCCGAAAGTTTGTGCGAAAGACTGATTGCCGGTGCCAACGGATTCATTGTAGATGTTGGCGCCGATCGACGTCGCGGTACCCGTGTAGCCGCTACCGCTGATACCTGCAATGAGTCCTTCAATCTGCTGGCTGCCGCTGCCGGCGCCAGTGATGAACATGGTGACGCCACGCTGCGTAGCGGCTACCGAAGAGAGCGTGCCCGTGACAGCAAACGCAGGCACGGCGCTGGCGAGCGTACCCGCCTGCACATTCAGCTTTGCCGTGGGCGACGACGTACCAATACCCACGCGATCGGTAGACGCCTGCAGGAACAGGGCATTGAGGTCGGCGTCACCGGCGACACGGAAGTTATAGGCAAAGTCGCCATCGTTGAAGACGGCTTCCGTGTCCTTGATCAGCAGCCGCTGAACGCCAGCCGTCGCAATCGCCAGCTGATTGGTTGTCGGCCGATAAATGCCGGTGTCGGTGTCGGCGGCGAAGAAGATCGAGGGGCTGGTAACGCTACCATCAGCAAAGCCAGTGGACGCGACATTGGGAGGCGTCGTCCACGTCAGGTTGCCGCTAGAATCGTTCGTCAACATCTGCCCAGCCACCGTCGCCTGTGACGACGGGAAGCTGTAGGTGACGTTGTTGACCTTCGTCAGGTTGCCGGTGGCGTTGACTTGGAACTGGGACGTGGCGCCGACGCTGAGGGCAGAGGCAGGCGTCGCCGTGCCGATGCCGACCGCGTTCGCGCTCGCATCGACGAGCAGCATGTTCGCGTTGACGTCGCTCGCGACGCGGAAGTCGGTGATCGTGTCGCCAATCGGGTTGACGACGAACGCACCGCCCGCCTCAATCTCCGCACGAAGATTGATCGTCCCTTCGCTCGACGCATAGGTAGCCCAAGCCATCCTCCTGCCCGCAGAACCGCCCGCCGTGAACGCGATTCCGGTCGTGTTGAAAGACCCGACTCCCGCCCAAGAAGCAGCAGCCTGCCCGTTCCAAATGTTGCTCGCGTTGGTCGAACCGTAGGCGTTGACGAACGTAGCCGCGCCGCTGTTGTTGGTGGCTTGCACCGAAGCCGCGCCAGATGCGTCGGTGTTCTCTACGCGAGAGGCCAGATCACCTGCAACAGTTCCGCGAACATGCAGAGGCGTCGACGGCGTCGCCGTGCCCACGCCGACACGCCCGTTGGTCGTGTCCACGTCGAGGACGGTCGTGCCCGCCGCGTTCTGCACTTGGAACGCCGCCGTGCTGTCCAGCGTGTTCTTCGCGAGGACGACGCCGTTGTCGCCGATGCTGAACGTCGTGGCGCCATTGTCGCGGGCAAGAAAAATCGGAGCGCTCTTGTCGGCATTGTCTACAATCAATGCCGCGTCAGTGAGCGTGCCGATGGCATCGGTGTCGTACAGCGTGAACATGCCTGCGACACGCGCACCCGTTGCCCCGCCCGTATGCTGACCAGCCTTGCCGTAGACGCCAATCGCGTCAGTGGCTGCGCCGCCAGACGTGCGGGCGCTCGCCATGCCGATGACGCCGATGTTCCTTGTCGACGAGTTAGACGAGTAACCGCTCGCTCCAATGTTGTAGCCGCCCGTGGCTCCCGCCGTGTAGTAAAACATGGCGTAGTTGGCTTGCAGATTGGATCCGAGGAGGTCAGTCGGCGACGTTCCCGTACCAATAGCGTGATTCTGCGTCCACAGCGACACCTGTCGCGTGTTGGTGGCAGTGCCCGCGCCATTATCGATCAAAAGCCGACCCGATGCTACTCCGGAAGCAACGTCGACGCCATCGGCGATGGTGACGACGCCCGCGCCACTGGATCCGCCCCCTCCGTTATCGAGTGCGAGGAAAATAGGGGCCGTGCTGGTTTGATTGTTGACGACGAGCGAGGCGCTCAGCGTCGCCGTGCCAATGCCCAATCGGTTGTTCGTGTCGTCCCAGAACAAGTTGCTGTTGTCTTGGGAATAGACGCCGCTGGCGCCCGCAAACACGACGCTACCCTGCGTGAACGCCGTCGACGTGCCCGTGCCGCCATTGGCGACACCAAGGGTGCCGCTGATGGAGGAGGCGGCCACCGTCGTCCAAGTGCCGTCGGCCCTCAGGTAGTTGCTGGTGCCGCCACCAGACGCAGGCGCCAAGCCCTTCAGCGTGCTGCTGAAGACATCGAGAAGGGCGGTGGCTTGAGTGCCCGTCAGGTCTTCCGGAGAGCCAGAACCTGCAGTCGTGCGCCCCTTGAAGGTGGCGGTGGCAACATTGGCCAACTTACTGTTGGTGACGACAGCGGCATCAATAGTCCAAGTCGCACCACTACCGGAAACCGTGATGTCGCCCTTGTCGCCATCGGTGACGCTCGTGTCGGGCGGCGTCGCCCAAGTGCCGTCTGCTCTCAGGTAGTTGCTGGTGCCACCACCCGAAGCCGGGGCCAAACCCTTCAGCGAAGTCGTGAAGACATCAAGCAGAGCAGTCGCCTGCGTACCCGTCAGATCCTCGGGGCTGCCGCTGCCTGCAGTCGTACGACCCTTGAAAGTTGAGGCCGCGACGTTCGCCAACTTGGCGTTGGTGACGACAGTCGCATCGATGGTCCAAACAGTGCCGGTACCAGAAACCGTGATGTCGCCCTTGTCACCGTCAGCCGCACCGCCACCGAAATCGATGGCCCAAGTCATCGGCGAGACAGACATCAGCTTGTAGACAAAGCCGTCGGCCTGCACGACGACGCGCATGCCCACCTTCAGCTTGCCGCTGGGAATCGAGTCACGCTCAGTCGTCGTTGCAACGACCTGAAATCCGCCCCAGATGTCGGTGTCTTCGACGACGGGGAACGTCAGGTTGTTCTTGGCCTTGATGGTGTTGGCGACCTCAACGGGCCCGAGGATTTGAGTCACAGGACCTCCACGTTGGTGGTGCCGAGTCCGGATTGCGCCGAGCGATAGACGCGATACGACACGCCATCCACAACGAGATTCGGGTCAGAGAGGATGAAGCCGCCGACGACCTTGCCGACCTCAAAGATCGGCTCGCCATAGGCCACGGGGACGACGTACCACAGGAACTGACCGGGGTCGACTACGGCCGTGAAGGAGGTCTGGCGGATGGATGTGGCGCGGAAGGCGAGCGAGCGCACCTCGGTCTCGCCTGTGATCTGCGGCGCGGCGCCAAAGAAGACACCGGCAACGGCGCCGGCGGACGCCGGCGTGGGGGTGGCGGCAGCGCCAAAAGTGACGCCAAGGCCATCGAGGTCGCCAATCCACAGCAGGTCGTCAAGGGACTGCACGTCGACGTCAACGGGCACACGCGCGCCGCCGATGACGCGAACGCGGCTGGTGACGGCCATCAGCGACGACTTGATGTCCTTGTTCCACACCTGATGGACGATGCCCGTCAGCTGGATGTAGCGGCTGTAGCCGACCTCGGCCTCAAAGTTGTTGTCGGCGTCCAGCTGCCCCACCGACATCGAAGAGGCCTGAAAGCCACGGCCCTCCAGATACTTCTCACGGTAACGCGAGAGCGCGTAGCGGACGACGCCGTAGAGATAGAGGGCGTGAATGGGCTCGTGGTAGCTGTGACAGCCAATACCATACAGTTCCCGCGAGATTTCACCCTCCAAAGGCATCAAGTGCTTCAGCGGCGGCCAACGCAGCCGGAGGTCGCGAAGGTCGATGCGCAGCTGCTGGTTGTCGACGCGAACGACGGTCGGCGAAACGACTTCGACGATGGGAAACGACTTGCCGTTGCGGGTGAAGAGGATCACGTCCTTGTTGAGGACGCCCTGCGAAGCCACATCATCCGGGATCGTGATGAGGCCCGTCGTCCAATCGAAGGCGGAGACAGTGAAGGGGCGGGTGAAGAACGGCTGGCCGCCGTCGACGGCCTCGGCGCCTGCCCAGTGGCTGTCACCCAGCGTGTTATAGGCCTCGTCGCTCTTCTGGATGCTGATGGTGATGAAAGCGCCCTTGCGGACGTTGTCAGGCACGCGGACGTTCGCGAAGACGGGGATCTCGGTGTTCAGAAACCACTGCTTGGCGAGGGCGATCTGCGTCTCACCGTAGCCGTCGTGGGTGCGCGTCAACTCGTCCTGCGCCAGCGACGACCAGATGTAGTCCAGTTCGTCGGGACGCGCGCGCAAGTCGGCGATGGCCGCTTCAATGGCCGTGCGGATGATGACGTCGCCTTGGAAGATGCCGACGACCTCTGTAGAGCGGACGTCAGGCATCAAGCCCCCTTGGTCGTTTCGAGGCACCAAACGGCTTTGCGCTCCTGCTTCAGCAGGTCGAAGAGGTCCTGAGGCGTGGTGTTCTCCGTGACGACATCACGGAACCCCGGATACTTCAGCTGCTTCAGCCCCAGCGCAATGGCCTCGGAGCAAAAAAGGGCGCTGGGGCTCGACAACGGATTGCGCCAGCGCTTTCGCAGCCAACGACCGAGGACGACGACGAGGAAGCCGGCGATGGCCGGGTAGTCGTAGCGATGCCCCAGCCACTGAGCGCAAATACGCAGCAGGCTATCGTAGGTGTCCTGCAGCGGAATGGCGACAACGCTCAGATCATCGATCGACTGACGGTCGATGACTTTGACGCCGTCAAGACGCGGGCGGAGATTGGTGGGGCGGACGTGGTAGCCATCCCAGTCGGCTTCCATCCGCATCCAACCCAGCATCGGGTCTTCCCACAGCAACAGGGCATGGCTGTAGCTTCCCTTGGTGCCCCAACGGATGATCTTGGAGATCAAAGACTCCGATCGCGTGAAGACAACCCAAAGCATCTAAGAAGCCCTCCGCCGACGGCGCTAGGAAGCGGAGGGAAGATTCAGCGACCGGCAGTCAACAGGGCGTCCATCAACTGCGGCAGCGCCTTCTCGGACCACTCCTTCTGCGCCCACTCCGCAGCCTCTTCAAAGAGGTGTTCTGCGGGTAGACCGGGGTGGAACCAGCGCTTGGTTCCGGCGTGTTTCGACGAAACAATACGAAAAGTCATGACCGAGCGCTTGACTCGTTCGCCGCCCGTGGCGTCCTTCACCTTATGCTGGTACACTCGGACGCCGCGAAGGAAGGGGATGCCAGTTGGCCCCTGCTTCACCTTTCCCACCGGCCCCCACCCCTGTCCGGGTCCGTTGTGGGTCTTCAGGGGACCAGAAGAGATGTTGAAAGAGTGCAGCATCCCCAGTTTTGGCTGCCCTGCTTCGTCCTTCTCGACCTTGCCCCACGGGATCTTCCTCTGCGACATCTCCTGCTTGATGGTGGAGATCAGAGACTGCTGCGCAGGGGTCGTAGACGCCAACCCCTTGCCGGGGCCATGCGAGAAGGGGATGACACGCCACTTGTGGCCATCCTTCGACGTGTGGACCTGCCCCTTGCCGCCTCTCGGCGACAACAGGTCTTCGACCATGGAATGAGGCTCCATGCCGTCGTCGATCCAGCGCACACTCTTGTCGAGGACAACAACCCATGTGTCGTCGTTCTCTTGAGAAAACGAGAGACCGGACAAGTAGGGCTTGAGGCGCGAGTGAAGACGGGCGTTGGCGCGCTCGATGATGTGGGCGTGGGTCGCCGCTGCCGTGTCACGCGCCGCCTGTTGCGCCAGCTGCTTGATGGCCTCTGGCGCCAGCGTCTGGCTGATCTGTGTCAGGATAGAGAAGTCCAGCGTGACATTCAGCATGTCAGTGCCCCGTCGGGTTTCTCGACGACAGCGGGTGGCCTGCATGCCCCAGAATCGGCTTTGCGTTGCGGTCGGCGACGCCGGTCACCATGCCCGCCCGCGCCTGAATCCACGACACCGACCCGTCGCCATGCTGCACCTTGATCTTACCCACGCGGCGGCGATCGCTGCCGGGGCCACCCTGCAGCATAGTGCCCGGCGGCAGATTCAGGTGGTGACGCGGGCCGCGAGTCGCCATCTCCTCTTTCTCCATCGGGATCTCATCCTTCAGGGCATAGGCATATTGCCCGAAGCGACCGTCCATGGGCCCGGAGGGGTTGGCGTGCAACTCTGAGGCCACTGGCTTGTAGTCCATGCCATGCTTCGCCGCGACCTTGGCATGAGTCGCCGACGCCGAGGTGCTGTGGAGGCCGCCAAAGACGTGAGAGATACCCAACGCATTCTTGCCATGCGCCATCAGTGACTCATAGGCCGCGGCGCCGAGCCCCTTACCCGCATGCCCCTTTTCGACCTCAGCGACATCGACCTCCAGCCCCTTCTCGGGGTGGTGGGTAGCGAGGACGCTGCCAACGGGCTGGCCGTTGTGGTGAATGCGCGCCGCCAGCTGGTCACCGCTCCCCAGAACGTGCAGGGAGTAGCCAGCCGCTCGATGCTCAGGGCTCAGAACGTGGCTGTAGTCGTGATTGGAGTCCCAGACCGGCGTGGGAGTGGGAATGGGCTTGCCAACCGGCACGTCGGCCAGCTTCTTCTCCAGAGGCATGCAGGCCTCCAGATCCGAGTAGTAGCTGGGCGATTCCTTGAGGTGGGCGAAGGCGATTTTGGCGATCTCCTTGGCGTCGGTGCTGACGTCGGCGTGCTCGCGCTCGTGCGTCACGCCCTTCTTCCACTCCTCAAACGGGATCTTGTCGAGATCCACCTTGAGTTCGTCCGCCAGCTGCTGAGCCTCGGCATCCGAGACGCCGTCCATGACGTCGACCTCGGACTTCTTGACATCCACCGACGGCATGGCGCGCGCCAAGGCGATGACGCTCTGGATCAGGGCCTCGACCGACGCATAGGCATCGGGAGCCGCGGCCTTCAGCTGCCCCAGCATCGGCGCCTGCTGCCGGACCTGCTGCAGCACCTCGGCGACCTTCTTCTTTGTCGCCGTCAGATCCTGAGTCGCCTTGCCCTCACCCTGCTGCTTCTGTTCGTCGGCCTTACCGGCGACCTCGTGCAGGCTGTCGATGAGATCGGCGGCGTGCGTCATCTCGGGTGGCGGCGGGACATTGGAGCGATCGAGCGCCTGCGAGCGCGCCGCCTCGCCTTCGCTGTGCTCGCTGGCTTCTTGAGCCGGTGACGCGGGAGCGGCGGCCGGCGGGGAGCGAGAGAAACCGCCGAAACCGGCATGGGTGCCGGGGTTCTCTGCGATCGCCTTCTTCAGGCCCTTGTCTTCGTTCTCGATCTGGGCGAGACCGGCGTCGATCTCTTGGCTCCAGAGCACCGGCGCGTCGCGACCCCGCTTCGCCGCATACTCACGAGCCCGCAGCGCTTTCTCGATGCTGGAGCCGATGCCGACGGCCACGGCGCTTTCCCCCAGCGTCTCCTTGAAGCGCTGGCGCTGGCGCACGACCTGAGGCAGGCCCCGCGGGGGAACGGAGACGACGCCTTCGGTGCCAGAAAGCACAACGACGGCGCCGCCAAGGCCCTGAGCCCAGAGCAGCCACGAGTCCTGAGTCGCCTTCTGCACCTGCTGATGCAGACGCTGCAGGCCCTCAGAATGCGAGGCCGCCACCATCGGCGCCATGCGATGGCCCATGTGGCACTGCCAAGCAACGTACAGCTTCTGCTGGTTCATGAAGACCTCTTAGACAACGAAGATTGCGGCGAGATCAGCGCTTCAGCACCTGATCGGGATGCGTCAAGCCCATCTTCGCGCCAGCCTGATCGACGAGCCCCAAGGCGGTCTCAAGTGGCACCTTCTGGGCCGAGGGCACGAAGCCTTCGTCAGAGGGCTCAGTGAACTTACCCGTCACCGCGCGATGAACGGCATCGTGCATCACCGTGTTCAGTTCCTTGTGGAAGACTTCATCGGGGACGTGCAGCCCGATCTGCTCCGACAACTCGCGCTGCTTGTGTGCCGCCAGCCACTCCCAATGCACCGCCCGCTTGGCCTCGCGCATGCTGCGCTGAACCCCCAGCTTGCCAATGCGTCGGCCCTCGCCGTAGATTTTGTTGAGTTCCGGATACACCAAGGCGTGGGAAAGTTCATGGATCTGACGCCACGCATCCGTGTAGTCACGATCACCAAAATCACCACCCGACGACGGCGTGGGGTCGTACACCATCAGGTGCTTCGTGTTGTAGTTGCGGTTGGCGAGGTCGGGTTTGCCGTACTGGCCACCGGCGTAGTAGGTCTGAAAGCCGTGCTGAGCCACAAGATCACGAACCGCCGGCAGCTTGCCGCGGTAGTCGTAGTGAAACAGGTCGCTCTTGGTCCCCGGATGAATGTCGCCGTAGGGCTTGGCGTAGTGGGCGTACGTCGAAACGCCGACACCCGCCGCCTGCTCGTTGGCTGGCTTCGGGGGTGCGTCCATGTGCGGGTGCGCGCCCGGCTTCGGCGGCGCCGGGGGATTGTCGGCCTTCGCCAGCCCCGCCATGTGCATGCGCGTGTGGCCGTCATGCCACTCGTAGGCGTGGGGGTGCGGGTAGCGTCCCCGCGGGGCCTCTGACTTCGTCAGGGCCTGCTCCTGCGGCAGATGGCCGTCAGCGCCATGGCCACGGAAGCGATAGACGCCCTTCTGGGCCTGCAGGCGCTGGGTGACTTCCGGCGGCACGGGGCCAATGGGCTCGATACCCAGAGCCTTGAGGTGCTGCGAGTACAGAGCGCCGTGGCGCTGGGCCTCTTCGATGGCGCCCGCGGCCTTGGCGGTCTTGGCGCCCATCAGGTGATGGGCGGCGGCGTTCAGGTGCTGGTCACGGACGTACTCGCCATGGGCCTGCTCTTCGGCGGCCTCGCGCGTCAGGCCGCGGCCGAACTCCAAAACCGCCGCCCGATGATCGAGTTCAGCGGCGTGACCGCCGTCCATGATACGACGCCCCTGCCACATCCCATCATTCTTTGCCATGATTTTGTCCCCGATAGACGGTGTCCAAGAAAGCGAAGATGGCGTCTTCCTTCCACTTGCCGCCAAAGGACAGCAGGTAGCTGGACTCCTTCTTCTCCAACTTCACGTCATTCGCCAGATCCCGGAAGCAGTAGCAGGCCTGAAACAGACCACCAGCCGACAGCTGATGACCGTCACAGACGCCGCAGGCCGCCGTCAGCTGCTTCTCAGAGAGACGCAGCGACGGCAGCTTCATGGTAGCCTTGGGGGGCGGCGGCGGCTTGCGACCGCGCAGCTTCGGCGGCTGCACCTGCTGTCGACTCGGGGCATCGGGCTGAAGGGGGCCGGCCTGCTGCGTGGGTTTGTGCGCGGGCCCCGGCATCTCAGCCGAGCCCTTTCCCGCCTTCTCCAGATCCGAGTGCAGCTGGTTGAAGTCGAAGTCGTGGGTGAAGATGCGGCCGTCGGGCAGGATCGTGTAGTAGTCCTCGGGCTTCTCGGCGTGCCACTTCGTGCCCTGACCCGGATGATGCTTACCGGTGTTCTCGCCGTTGACCATCAGCATCTTGTGATGCAGGCCATCGGAGTGAATCACGGATTCCTGCCCCAGATCACGAGCCAGCCCCTCGATCATCTTCGGGTTCTTGGGGTTGTAGACGATCAGGGAGTTCTCGGGGCGACCGTAGCTACCGATGGTGGGGTGAGCGTCTTCGCCGGCGTCGCGCAGGTACTGGACCGCCTGCTGGTTGCTGAGGTCCTTCGTCTTCGGGAAGAGGGGATTCTCGGCCGACATCAGGGTGTGGGGTGGCAGGGACTGCTCAGCCTTCTGCAGATCGAAGCCGACAAGTGACCGAACGGCATCCACCATCTTCTTTTCAAGAGTGGGGTAGCGGCGATCGGTCTCCATCGCCTGCAGCGTCAGCGACTTGTGGCCACCGGAAAGCGTCGCCTTGCCAACCTGCTGCCCCAAGCTGTTGACGGCATACAGCAGCGTGAGTGGCGCCGGGCCGCTGACGTCGTATTCGTGCTCAAACGTGAACTCAGAGCGCTCAGACGCCATCTTGCGCAACGCCGCATGGGCGACGCGGGCGCCGACGAGGGCGTCAACGCTCTTTCCAAGGCGATACAGGTCGGCGTCCGACACGACCTCGGGCACGCGGCTGCGATCAAGGCCCATGACGACGCCAAGGGCCGCGGCGACGTGGAGCAGGGAGGCAGTGTCAAAGGAGTAGTCGACGTCGCCCAGCGTCATCGCGCCATGAAAGCCGGTGTCAGACTTCTGCAGCACCAGACGTCCGCCGACCCCCGGAATCTCGCCATCGTAGCCATGGCCGGCGAGGGCCAGCCAAGAATATAGGGCTCGTGGCACCATGGCGTTGTCAAGATGCGGAAGGCGCTCCGCGGCCTTGCGAAGCGCCTTGGCGCCTTCAGGGCCGACGAGGGCCGTCAGGATCTGGTGTCGATTCATGCCACACTACCTCGGGCTGAAGGTCCCCTGCCGAGGGGCAGGAGCCTGTCGGGGATTGGGGGGCGGAGACAGGGCCTCGCCCTGCACCGGAGCCGCCTCCGACTCAAACAGATATTCCCGTTGAATAGCCAGACTCATAGGCATCCGCTGGACGGCGCTGCTGCCATCCACCATCTCGCCACGCGCCACGCGCACCTCGTGAATGAGATGCGTGACGTACCAGTAGGGGCGATAGAGGTAGCGAACGGCGCAGACCTGCCCCTTTTCGCCACTGATGGGCGCAAGCGGACGACGACCGCTGCCCCAGACGATGGCACCACGATCAATAGCGAAGTCTACGCCAAGGTGGTAGCGGTTGCCGTCGCTGTCCACGAGATCGATGACGAACTCGATGGGGAAGCTGACGCGATCTCGTCCCGACACCGAGCACTCAAAGAGTTCCCAGTTGGTGACGAAGATGCCGGGCTCCATCAGGTACAGGCGATCGTACTTCGTGGCGTAGAACGGCGTCTGGGTTTCGTTGTAGAACCGCGGCGTCGTCAGCTGAGCCGAGCCCTCATTGACGAAGCCCGGCGCCACCTGACGATCCGACGACTGGTTGCCAGTGAAGACGGCAGTGATCTGGCCGCCCAGCGTGTAGATGAAGCCATGGCTGCAGCCAGCGTGATTGTCGTGCGACTTCCGGATGTCGGTGGTCGACGTCATGCCGATGGGGCAGCGCATAGCGCGATAGTGCAGGAAATGGATGCCATGACCGGAAATCGCGACGTCGAAGGCATCGGTATCGAAAGAAACGAGATCGCGTGGAAAATCCGATACCAGAGCCACCGCCGGAGGCGGCTCAGACAGTACCTGCCCCCCGATCACGGGGTAGATGCTGGGCGTTTCAGCGGCCATGGATCAGTGCCCCTGACGCCGGCGCACGCTGTCGGTGATCGCCTCCCACTTCGGCAGCAGATGGCGGATGCAGTCCTCTTCCACGAACTCCGACTTGCTGAGTTCCGTCAGCTGGAGCCCCTTGGCCTTCTTCGTCGCCAGCCAGCGGGCGACGGCCTTGTGGCTGCCGACGCCAAGGGTCTCGGGGCCCTTGGTGCGCGCGGCGAGAACCATGTAGAGGCCGCCGACGGTCGAAACCTCATAGACGGCGTCGCTGCCGTCCGTGCCGATCTTCTTCTTCGACCGGATCTCGGATGCCGGGATAGTCGCTGTCATGTGATCCTCCGGATCGTCGCCCCAAAGATTGCCTCAGACGCCGGCCCAGAGGCCATTGACGAAGCCACCGAGGTCGCCGCCGGCTTCTTTGATCTGGCGCAGACGCATGATTTCAGGTCGAGGATCGATGTCAAAGGTCCTCAGAGCCTCGGCCATCTTCTCTTCCGAGAGAGACGCCAGCCAAGACTTCATGCGAATGGCAACGGACGCCGGCAAATCCGGCATCAGCGCCAGCTTCTGCTTCGGCGCAAGGGTGTTGAAGGTCTCACCCTGCGGCGTCATGAAGCGAAGGTAGAAGGGCGTGAAAGATTCCTGATCGTGGGCGGGATCGAAGTGGATGCCGGCGAAGGCCGATCCATGATCAATCAAATGGATCTCGCCCTGCGGATTCATGAGCATGTTGTGGCCATGCCGATCGCCGTTTCCCGCCACCCAGTCAAGGACCGACCACTGCCAAAGGCGGCCGCGGAGGCGGTAGGACTCCATGGCCGACAGCACCCGCCCCGGATCCTGTTCTCGGATGTCGATCAGAGGCTTGAACTCTTCTGGCAGGAAGCTGATGGCGGCGTAGAGTTTGTCGTCGACCTTGACCCACTCAGTGCGCGCGAGGTCGCCCGCAAGCCCCCAAGAGCGCGCAAGCTGCCAGAAGGCGCCTTCACGGGCACTCGGCGGCGCCGGATCGTCTTGGATGCCCTTGATGGGGCCGGCGCGGCCACTGCCCGGCTTCATGTACCAAGTACCGGCGGGGGTGTCGATGAAGAAGGAGCCAGCGCTGTGGCGACCATCGAGATGCGCTGGACGCGCAGAGAAGACATTGTCAGTCAGCAGCTTGGCGACGTCTTCGCCGCTGGCGTGCATGGCCTCGATCTTCGACCTCGGCGTCACAGGCAGACTGCTCTTGGCCTCCGCCTTCGTCAAAGACTCCGACTTCACCAGCGGCATCATCTCAACCGCCGCCTTCAGGATGCCTCGGTTCTCTGCGGTGTCGGGCCAGTTGATGGCAGCCAAGGCCGTGGCCACGGGATCGGCGTCGTTGAGCCACGCCAGATGCCGCAGGCTCAACAGTGCCTCTTCGTCGTCACGGGCCTTCTCGCCCGTCAGCGACAGCGCCGCGCGCCAATGTGCATAGACGCCGGGAGGCAACGGCAACAGGAAGTCGCGGGCAACCTCCGACTTGTCAAGGCGAGCCGTCAACAGGCGGTCGCGCAGTTCCTCGGAGATGCGAGGCGGCAGGCTACGCATCATCGCCAGATGCCGCAGCCCCTCGCCGTCATGGAACGCGGCGTCCATCCACTGCTCAGCGTCTTCCTCCGTCAACGGCGCCGACAGCGGCACGCGCTCCCACGCCCCCTGCGGCAGCACCAGTTGCTCCCAGAACTGACGCCAGACGTCTTCGGGCATCAGCGCCTGCGCATCAGGGGAAGCAGAGGCGATGAACAGCAACAGCGGATTGTCCTGCGCCGGCAAGTCCGCCGGCGAGCGCTGCGCCAGCTGACGGTAGATCGTGGGGATGAAGTCAAGGGGCACAGCGGGCATCAAGGCATCGAGCAGATGCTGGCCGGCTTCAGGTGACTCAATGGCGAGTCGCTTCAAAAGCGCATCGCGGCCCTCTTTCGTGCGCAGCTGCTGGGCATTGTGCTCCGTAGCCGCGGGGTGGCCGACGATGTCGAGAAGGCGCTCCATCTTGACGTGACGCACTACGTCACACCACGCCTTGCCGTCGTACAGCTGGTGAACGATATGGGGCGCCGGCAGATCATCGATGACGCGATCGGCGATGGCCTGCGAGACGTGGCGGGGGCCAAACCCCGGCATCGTGGTAGCCAGTGCCCGCTCTCTTGCGTCATCGGCGGCCAGAGCCCGGTAGGCGTCGCGCTCTTCTTCGGGCGCTGGCTGGGAGGGAACCTCGGCCGATGCCTTGTGGTTGAGGAAGAACTCGTGTGCCGTGGCGCGGATGGCGTTAGACGCCGCGGCGTTGCCGAGGGCATCGACATTGGCGATGGCGGCGGCGATCTGGTCGCGGGTGGCGCTGGGGCTCAGGATCAGCCTCTCAGCGGCCTTCAGTGTTGCGATGACGTTGCTCATGGTTCACCGTAGGACGCCGCGATGGCTTTGCCCTTCTGATACTCTTTCTGCGCCGTCTTCAGGTATTCGTCAAGATGTTTCGACGTGCCGTCGGAGATCAGCCAGTCTTTGAGGTTGTCGTGCAGCGACTCATAGCCCTTGTTCCAGCCCATGGCCGACTTGGGCTCCATGCCGTTGTTGATCATGATCAACGAGATCAGGTTGCCGAGACGCGCGTCTTCGACGCCGCCGCCGTGCGAAGGACTGCGCTTGGCCAACAGGGCGTGGTTGACCACGGCGTTGTTGAGGCGTTCGTTGTCGCCGGCGATCTCGCGACGATGAGCGAACCCCACAAGGCGAGCGAACTGCGCGCAGTTGTGGGTGTAGGCCATAGGCGTCTTGGCGTCCACCTCGCCGTCGTTCGTGAAGTGGAAGAACTGCTTGTCTTCTCGACGCTTCTGATGTTCTTCGGGCGTCGAGGCCGCCGGCATAAGATGATCGAAGGCGATGTCGTGGGAGTAGTGACGGGCGGGGATCTCCGTGGAGGCCTCTTCCATTGCCGCCTGTGGCCCGAGCCCCTTGCCGCGCCCCTCGTAGTCGTGGTCGCGATGCGAGACGCTGTGAAACAGTTCGTGCATCACCACCGCCCATGAATCATGATGGGCCTCAGGGTTGAAGGCCGCGGTTCCGCCAAGGGATTCCATGAACTGGCCGGCGTGAGTCTCATGTACCCGGACGCCACCACCATTTTTGGTCCCGTAATCGCCGAGGACGCCGGGGGGCAGCTGCTGGCTGGTGGCCCTGACAACCGACGTCAGGGGCAGCGAGTTGCCGCCTTCGTTGATGCCAGTGACGTGAGCCAGACCCCGACGCAGGCGCTGCAGATGAGGTGCGTTCTGGCCGTCATCAAAGGCCGCCCCCCACTTGTTCAGCGTCTCGCCTCGCACCTGCCCAAGAGCCTTGCTACGCAAGTCCCCCGGCGCCGCGGCCGCAGCCCGCATGGCCTTGTTGTGGGCCGCGTAGATGTCACTTGGCTGATGCGGGAACGAGAAGTGCTCGTGCTTGGGCACGAACGACGGGTCGATCTTCGGCGGCGGCCGATTCACGAAGTCCATCTTCTTCAGGCGCTCAGCTGCGGCGCCAGCGTGCGCGGACTCCTGCCAGAACTTGTCCTGACCGTAGGCGCGCACCACACTCACCGGCTGCTTCGCGAGATGCGTCGGGTCTTTGCTCTTCAGCGGCTTCCAGAACTCGTGGTTGCCCGTGGGCTCGCCGACGGCCTTCTCGGCCTTCAGCAGATACGAGTACGGGCCGGCGCGTTCGTCGTAGTCCTGTCCCGTGGTCACATGTGACTTGTACTCGGGCTCGTAGCCGAGGCCGTGCTTTGCCGCCAACTGCATGTGGGTACGAGAAGCGGCCGTGGAATGCTCTTCGCCGGCGACGCTGCGCAGCCGCAAGTGATTCTTTGCGTGCGACAGCAGGGCCTCATACATCGCCACGCCCAGCCGCTGCTTCCTCAGACCTCGGTGCAGGAAGGTGTTGGTGACGTTGAGCGTCTTCTTGTCGACGCGACCAGTGACTGTACCCACCTGCTTGCCCTCGACGTTGTAGAGTCGGGCCGTGGGCATAGGGTCGCCGGTTTCATCCGGAACATCGCTGACGCGCAGCGACAGCCCCTGACTTCGATGCTCAGGCGTCAAGACGTGGTTGTAGTCGAAGCTGTTGGCACCGACCTTCTGCCCCACGGGAATGTCCTTGAGCGCCATCTTGCGCAGGAACGATTCGCGGTATGGGCCGTAGCTATCAAGGGCCTCTTTGGCGCTGGGCTCGTGATCGATGTCGCCGGCGACAGAGTAGAGTCTCGTCATCGGGCGACCGCTGAAGTCCTTCTCCTCGATGAAGCGCTTGTTGGGACTGTCTAGTGCCTCGTCGAGGCTTGCGATTGGAAAGCCATTCAGCTTCGCCGATGCCACGGGGTTTTCGTTCCACGGCTCTGATGTCTGCGCGTGGTGCTGCTCTGGCGTCTCGGGGGCACCCTTGGCGCCAACGACGCCGGGCATCGCAAGGATCTTGTCCCAGACCTTGTTGGCCGTCGGCGAAACCGACTTGTCGCTTCGCATCTTTCCGTGATACCGCAGCATGCGCTGATACAGCAGGGTGCCGTATCCGGAGCCTTGAGCGCTGCCATGGGTTGCTGTTTCGCCGTGCTCGACGACGCCATTGCTGTCGACGCTGGCCGCCGAGGAGGAAACAGGGAACCCAAAAGGCTCCTTGTCGTAAGACAGCATGTGCATCACGCTGTATCCGCCGTGGTCGTATGGTGTGTCCTTGACGACATGGTGGTACAGGGGCTTCTCGCGGCTGCCGTGGTCTTCCCCAGCCGGGCGCTGGCTGTGAGGCACCCGATACGTCTCGATGCTCTGCAGGCCACCCTCGTACTGGCTGGTGCGATGAGGCCTCATGCCATGCTGCACGGCCTCGTAGGCCATCTTGTGCAGGTAGTCAGACTTCTTGAGGGTGCCGGGCTTGATCTTGACCTTCGCCGGCGCCTTCATGCCCTGCATCGTCTTCATGTACTCTTTGACGTAACCCGACTTGGCGATCTGCTGAGGCGTGGCGTTGATGGCCGCACCGCGACCCCAGCGCCAGCCGTAGGCCGTGCGCTCAGGCGTCTTCAGCTTGTCCTGCAGCCACTTCCAGTGATCGGAGGCGACCTCGTTGTAGAACTTGTGGTCGCTCTGGAACTTGGCGGTGAAAGAGTCCTGATCCAATCCCGGATACTTCGCCTGCAGGCCTTTGCTGTTCTGGTACTGGTCGTAGCCCGACACGGGCTTGAAGCCAACGGCGCCGAAGGCCGTGTGGAAGGGCCCCTTGGAATGCGCGGCGTGCTTGATGTTCTTGCCAAACGACGACTCCAGCTGCGCCACCGGATGCAGACCCGGATGCAGGCCCTCGGGCGTCCATTGACTCGACTCTGCAGCGGGAGCGGGAGCAGAAATGGGAGCAGCGACAGCCGGCGCAACGACAGGCGCCAGCTTGGCCTCAGGCGCACGGCCATGGAGCCCCAAGCCCAGCCCACCGAGGCCGATGGCGGCCGCCAGCGCCTTCTCTTTCAGGCCCTTTTCAAGGTGCTGGTGGGTGTCACCGAGACGCAGCGTCGGCATGGCATCCGCCACACGCTGCACGTCCTCTTCCGTGGCCGGGCTTTCGTAGTCGGGCAGGCGATGATGATGGATGTCAACAACGGCAGTCGGCTGATGGGTGTGGATCTGCTCGTGATTGAGCCAGCTACCCAGCCAGTCGCCGGCTGCGTGGTCGCCATAGGCGTCGTGGATCGTGTCGCCAATGCGGGCGCCGACGTGATGGATGTCGTCACCCATCTGGATCCCCACCAGCCTCGCCTCAGGGTGCTTCTTCTGGATGGCCCTTGCCAGAAGGCTGCAGCCGCCGGCGTGCCACGTCGATCCCGCGGCGGCCGTCTGGTCAAGGACGCCAAAACTCTCGTCGGAGCCACACCACTCGGCGATTCCAGAGCCCTTTGCGAGGGCCTCAGACTTCATGATGTTAGAGTGAAGCGACGGATTGGCGTTGAAAACACTCTTGATCTGATGGGGGTAGAAAGCAACCCAAGTCCCATCGCCGAAGTCGACTCCGTCGTGGCCCTTGTTCCTCAGCCCATCGAAGAAGGCGGCCTGCCACTTGGCATAGTTGGGGGCCATCCGGTGACTTTCAACGTCTTGCGGCTGAAAGACATAGGGGTTCTTGATCGACAAATGGACGGGCATGACGCGAGGGGCGTTGTTGCGATCAACGATCTGACCGCCGGAGAACACTGGTCCGCGGCTGTCGTTGTCGACGGCATACATCGACGCTTCTTTCGGATCATTCGTAAACCAAGCGCCCCGCTTGCCGATCTTGAAAGAAGAAAAGTCGACGTCTTTTGACGTCCCATGGTAGAGTTTCAGGGGCTTGCCTTGCGGATCCTTGACGTGCGACCCCGAAAACCACTCTTGGAACTCGGGGGTGTCGTGCTTCGCCAGTCCGTCGGCTTGCGATTCCCCATCCTGCATCCCCAGCAGCTGCAGCGTCACGTTGCGCGGCGAATGCAGATTGTCGGCGATCTCCTTCGGCAGCCCCTCACTGACATCGACCCAGCGCCACTCACTGCACTCGTTGTCGGGGTCTTCTTCCGTCGTGACGCGCGGCTTTTCTTCGTCGTGGAACGTCACCTGATAGGCATGGACAAGGATCTTGCGGCCACGGCTTTCGACGACGTCAGAGCCGAGGGATTCCAGCACCTCGTTCCCCGTCTTCAGGCCCGTCTCTTCCCGGAGTTCACGGACGGCGCCTTCGTAGGCCTCTTCGCCGTCCTCCAAATGGCCGCCGGGCAGCGTCCAACGACCGTTGTCGCGCCGCCGCCCCCAAAGCATGTCACCGGCGCCATCAAAGACGGCAATAGAAGCAACCTCGACGGCATCCTTGGTATCAGCCATGTCCTACCCCTTCACAGTGCGCCGACGACGATCTTCTTGCCGAAGAGGTTGCGCAGCTGACCCATCAACGTCTTCTTCTGCTCAGCCAGTTCCTGCATGCGCTGCTGGAAGAGGCTGGCGCCGGCAACTGACACCGACTGCGACAGACCGTCAATACCAAGGCTGTGGCTGCCGACGAGCGCAAATGTGGGCGCGAGAAGGCTCAGGGTCTCGATGGCCGCGATGACGGCCACGAGTTCATTGACGAGCGTCGGCAGCTGACCATCGGGGAAGCCGGCCGTGTACTCGATCGTCCAGTAGGCCGGGATGCGACCCGTCATCGTCATGTGGTGCATCATCGCCAAGCCATACGGCGAACCCGTGCCGAGGGCGGCGAAGGTGGCGCCGGTGTTGGCGGGCGACAGAGGCAGGATGTAGACCTGACCACGGGCAAGGTAGCCGGGCTCGATCCACTGCGGCGGCACCGTCCAGACGTCAACGCCGTTGCTGTCCTGAATCGACAGCTTGTCGACGCTCGACGCCGGGCGATTCTCCAGACGGAAGAAGCCGTAGCTATCGAACTCCTGACGATCGAAGGCCTTGCGCTCGCGGAACTTCGTCGGCATCAGCGTCAGCCGCGTTTCGGTCTCCAGCACCATCACGGCGCGGCGGATGATGTCCTTCAGCTGCTCGTCGGTGATGCGCGGCGCCGGATCGTTCGATCGCGCCTGACGCCATGCGCTGTACAGCGGAATGCCCCAGAGTTTGCGCATGCGCAGCTGCTCAGGGGTCACCAACGGCTCAAGACGCTGCCACGCCGTCTCGATGGCGTTGGGCAGGTAAAGGTCTTTACCGATGGACTTGGAGTTGCCGTAGTCGGCCATGAATCACCTCAGGGCATGACGAGGATGGCGGCGAGAAGACGTCCCGAAACGACACGGGTGCCTTCTGTCAAAGTATATCCCAAGCTGATAGTTCCGCGGAGTTTTGCCGTATCCTGCGACATCAACTCGACACGCCAGATCGATCCATCTTGAGCAAACGGCTGACTGGCGACCTTGGTCATGCGCTTGCTGCTATCGATGTTTTCAAAGGTGATGCTGAGAGTCGCACCGGCAGCCGGCATGTAGCGCACGACGGGGCTGTTGAGGTCCCACGACAGACGCATGGTGTTGACCAGCTGCAGGTTGATGGTCAGAGGGTCGCCGGAGGCAACCGAAACCTCGGTGGCCAGTTCCAGAGAGTTGACGCTCTGAACGTCGTCAAGCAGACGGATCGCAATCTGAGGCATGTTGGGCTCCGGGGGAGTACGTCCGCCTCAAGATTGAGCCTCGGCCGGCGGCCAGACAATAGCTATACCATTTGCCGTCAACTCAGCCGAAAGCCGCCCCTGCCCTGTCTCCAGCAGCAGCCGCTCCGGGGTCTCGTAGTCGATCGAGCCATCAAAAACGAGGCCGTTGACCACCGGGCGCACGCTGGCGTAGCCAACGACAGCGCCCTCGATGCCGCGAATGGGCACCAGCTTGCCGTTGTCGCGCGTCTCTCCGTTCACAACACCGCGGACGGCAAAGGTGCGGGCTTGATCGATGTCGATGACCTTGACGTTGGCCGGCAAGGCACCCGGAATCTGGGCAGGCAAGGGGTCCGGCGGCTCTTCGTCGACGCCAACGAAGGCCTCTGGCGAGCACTTCGGCGCCTCTGAGGCCGCGTGCAGCTTCGCCACGCACTCAGGTAGTGTGCGGCCCATCCACGGCAAGCCACTCCCGAGGGTTCGGGAGGCAAGGAAGAAGAGATCCCGAGCGACTTCGCTGTCAGGCAGCCAGTGCTCTTGGGCCTTGCGCATGACGTTGACGACGGCGCCGTCCTCGGAGGCCCGCAGGAGCCCCCAAGCCAACGGCAGGCCCTTGATGTCTTCGTCGCGGACGTCGTGGGAGACCAGCAGCCAACCCGTCAGGCGCCTGCCCTGCGGCAGCAGTTCCCACTTGCCGGCGCTCATGTCCTCTCGCCGCGCATCGGCGCGGCTGCCCTTCACTTCGATGATGTCGATGCGATACTGGTTGCCCTTCTTGGTGCAGCCAACGGCGTCGGCGCGGAAGATACAGTCCAAGGGCGCACAGAGGCGGCTGCAGAGGCTGGTGACGCCGACCTCCTCTGCCATGACGCGGCACTCACGCTTGACCCAGAGCCAAGAAAAAGCCAGAGCCGTGAGGGCTCTGGTCGATTCTGCGCGAGACATCTTGGTCATGGCATCAGTCTCCGGAGGCGTCATCCCTCCTGCTGGCCATAGCACTGAACGCAGCCTCCTCCTTGTCGCGATCGACTTCTTCCTCGACGTCAGTGCCCAGCAGTCGATCGATGACTTGGCTCAGGTGACGGCTCATCGGGCGTCCACTGCCCACCATCATCTTGGAGCCAATGACCTGAAGCGCTTGCTTGGGTCGAAGGCCCTCGATCTGATGGCAGATTTCACACATGGCTGAAGCCGTTTCGTCGGTCGAAGTCCTCGGACTCTTGGTAGAACTGATTGGGGGTGATGACCTCCCATTCCTCGCACAACTCCGTGAGCGTCGGCAGGTATGCAGACCGACCACCGCGGTGATCGGGCACCATCTTGAAGCGAATGGGGGCGTCGGTGTCGGGCACCAGCGCCTGCAGCCCCTTCCACGACTTTGGCCGCACCCAGATGCCGCAGTCGCTGTAAACGGCGTCGGGGATCATGCCGTCGCGCATGACAAGAAACGCCTGATACGCCTTCTTCATCGCTGTAAGGCAGTCCATTCAATCCTCCGTGAGCGCCATAACCAGCGACGGCGACCAGTGACTAAAGTAACGCGGCATCTCGGGCTTGATGACCTGCCACATCTTGGTGACGAGGATGCGGAACTCCTTGTCAGCGACTTCGGCGTCACGACGCGGGAACATCTGAAGGAACGCCGCGGCGTTGCCACTCCACGTCAGCCGGGTTTCGATGCCGTTCGGCAGGATGCGAGCCGCAGCGCCCTGAGCCGTCTTCCGATCATGCCCCTTCGCCACCATGTGCTCGACGACGCCCTTGTAGGCATCGCGCCAAGCCATATCAAACTTGGTCAGCTTCTCGTGCAACTCCGGTGATAGGTCGGAGAGATCCGGGTGCATCATCACCCGCGACTCGGCCTCCGAAACGTAGCGGGTGCTGCGCTGGCTTGGGCTGAAGCCGACGTGGTGGCGGACCAACTCGTGGCTCAGGTTGCGGGTGACGCCCGTGATCCAGAGAACGAAGTGGCTGTGGTAGAGCACGTTGGGATGGTAGTGCTCAAGGATGTTGGCGTGAAAGTCGTCGCTGTTACGGCCGCGACCGAACGAGTCGTAGCAGCCGCGGCCGGCGAACTCAGCGATCTTCTCGCCCTCGGTCCCCTGCATCTGATCGCTGCGGCATCGACGGAACTCCTCGATGTCATCACCGACGAAAGATGGGCGCGCGACAAGTCGCACGGAGATGCCGGAAGACTCAACCTGTTGAAGACTCATGTGCTGGCTCCTTCCCTTCCTCAATACACGATTGCGGGGTTGGCGGCAAGCCATTTCTTGGCAGCCGCCAGCACAGGCAGCCCAAAGCCACAGGCGTTGGCGGCGGCGATGTAGCCGGGACGCTCTAGCACTCCCCAGCCGCGAGGGTTACGGCACCCGATCTCAAAGAACGGCGGATCGGCGTAGATGCGTTGGCCCAGATCGTCATCGGGGTACGAGATCCAGCATCGAGCCGGGGCGATCTCGGGCGTCGCGAAGCGGTTGTCGAAGCTGATCTCTACGTCGAGATCGGTGCGAGCGTTGATGGACATGCTGCAGAAGTACAGGCGCGTGCCTTCCTCGTAGACGCGAATGTTCTTGTAGGCCTTCAGCGCCTGCCGCAGGCAGGCAAAAGACTCAAACTTGCCGTCATTCCACAGCCACTTCATGGCCTCTGGACCCGGATACGACGACAGGTTGCAGCAATGGTCGACTTCAGCGCTCAGGTACGGGTCCTTCACTCTCATCCTCCTGATGCAATGCCGTTGACGGCCTCTACGATACCGACCCATGACTCGTAGGGTCTTCGCCAGTCCCCTATCAGGGACGTGAAGTCTTGGGACTGGCGGTTGTAGGGCCAGATCATAGAGACCGCCGCCGCCCGCGGGTTGGATTGACGAAAGGCGCGGGCGTTGTGGGGGCCGTCGTCGATGATGACATCGCCATGCAGCTGCGACTTGTGATGAATCAAGCAGATGTGCGACAACGGAATGAAGGGAAGATGCTCGTGGCACCACTCGACCTTCTCGGTGAAGGAGTGAGGGGTGCAGCCGCTGGTGGCGACGAAGATTTTATGACCGTTGTGCATCAGCCTCTTCAGGGCATAGGAGCAGCCCTCAATGGGCGCCAGACGCCTGAAGAAGCCGGGGTTGTGAAAGATGTAGGTCAAGAGTTCTGGGTTCTTGACCGCGTCTTTCATGTCCCAGCTGCGGAAGTCTTCGATGGCTACAGTCTCGCCCGAGAGGCGATTGTAGGTGGGCACCAGCCCCTGCTGGCTGTAGGCGCCGATGAAGTCTGCGCAGACGCCATCAAGGTCAACGACGATCTCCAAAGACCTCACGAAACCACCTCAATGCCCCAGCTGCGACACACGAAATCGACGTAGGTGTGATAGCAGACGCGGTCGCCCACGCGCGGCTTCTGAGAGAAGTCGGCGGGCTTGAACTCGTCAGGCGCCACATGCCCCACCAACTTCACCCAAACCGCATCTCCGTCGATGGCCACAACGTGACCGGGCTTGAACTCAGACGAAGAATCGTTGCGGTTCTGCATGCGAAAGGCGGCAACGACGTGGCGGCGGTGTTGGGGACGCATATTCACTCCTCAGTGGTGTTGAAGGCCCAGACATGGTTGGTGGCGTACTCGACGATGAACGAAGGCGCTGGCCCGTACCAAGTCTGGCTGTGCTTGACGGCCAGAATCGCGGCCTCAAAGTCGGAGAACCCCATGCCCTCGGGCAGCGTCGGGGCATAGACAAAGAAGCGCGGAACGGTGCGAGCGAAGCGATCCATGCCAAAGGCGACAACGGGCAGGGTCGGCCGGTCTGACTTTGGCAGAAGGACTTCTGCGTGAGTAATAGGAGCCATGCCCATTGGCGGAACCATCCAGTTCATGAACGTCATGAAGCGACGATAGCCGATGACGATGAAGGTGTCAAGTCCATCTCCCAGCGAACAAGACCGCAGTCCCAGATACGCGCATAGCCGCGAGCCGCCATCTCCTCGTGCTCCGTTACCTCGTCGCCCACCCCCAAGGCCGCCTTGCGAAACTTCGATCGATGCCAACGATGGCGATCTGATCCCTTTTTGATGTACCAGTATCCCGGTGGAAGAACCTCAGCCGCGATAAACCCTGAGCGCTCGTAAATGCCGCCACTAGACCAACGACGATCAGAGAAGGTGACGATGCGCGTGGGGCGCAGGACGGCGATGGCGCCACTCAACAGCCGCTGAAGGCCACCGGCGACATGAAGTCGTTCCGTCAAAGCGTAGCGAGAGAGTTCCCAGACGCCATCGCCGCGATGACGAAAACCAGCGACAGCCACCAGTTCGCCGCTATGCCTCAGCCCCCAACAACGAGTCTCGGCTCCCGCGGCCTGCAGGTGATGAGCGTCGAAGAACTCAGCCGCTGTCTTGATGTCGACCTCGGCCACCTCGCACTTCCGCGCTCCAACTCGCTGACCCGGCAAACCAGAAAGCGCCTGAAGGTAGGCGCAGCAAATGGCACGACGCTGAATCCACTCGTCGGAAAACACCGTCACCAGCCTTATGCCGAGGCGCTCACAGGCCTGCAGCTTCTCCAGATGCCGCCTACGAGCCTTCTCTGGCGTATGGATCTCGCTGTGATAATGAAGACCGCAGTATTCTATGGCCAAAGACAGGGACGGCACCCATATGTCAATCTCAAGCGGAGAAATGACGTGGCGCACGTTCTCAAAGACCTCCAACCCTGCTTGGCGAAGGAGATCGGCGATCTCCCCCTGAGCGTGGCTCTTCACACACCCACAAGAACGCACCTTCATGTACAAGAAATCAAAAGAACGGACATGGAACAGTCTGCCGCAGTGACAGTGCAACTGCAGGCCATCACGTCCCAGCGGGATAGGGGCGTCTGCGTCTAGGTCACACCGCATCCCCAGTCGCTGCGCCACGACATGGACGTCACGCCCCCGGTACTTGGTCCGGTCTTCTTCAGGAATGTCCCTCCAACGCCTTTTTGAAGCCTTGGATACTTCCGCTCGCAGCGTCTCGTCTCGCCATGCCGTTCGGACGGAGGCAGCACGGCGCTCTAAGACCTCTGGGGTAAGAGACTTTCGCATCGTCTCCCAAGCATCGGGATCCTTTGCGAGGCGGCCGGCTCGTGCATTTTCTTGCCTCTTGTCTGGGGGCAAGGAAAACCGGGCGCGAGTCTGGATGTTCTTGATCTGTGAAACCGTGAGCCCAAGGCGTTGGGCGACGGCCTCGCGCGTCATGCCCTCGGCCCGCAACCTCACGACTTCGTCGACCAGATCCTGAGAGAAAGCCTTCATGCCACACCCCATTACCCCAGAGGCATAGCATAGATTCAACCGCGTAAAAAAAGCAAGATGGAGGCCGTTACCAGCCTCCATCTTGCTAAGCGCTTGATTTAGCGCTTATTTTCAGCGCAGGTTGTCGATCAGCGCGTTCTTGCGGGGCTGCATGACCGCCAGCGTCGCGAAGCGGAAGTGCGCCTCGGGGATGCTGAGGTCGGCAACCGCCAGCTTCAGGCGGCTGTACGGCGCCAGTTCCTTGATCTCCATCGTATCGCCCTGAAGCAGGAAGCCGGTGACGAAGCCGGGCTGCTTGTTGCCGATGTCGATGAAGCTGGTGGTGCCGGTGGCCGCGGCCACGACGCGACCGATGAACTTCGCCGACGCCGCCGTGCCGCCAGCGGCGGAACGGTAGACGTTGAGGAAGCGGGTCGTGCCCGAGCCCGAGGGCGTGATCACCAGCGTGACGCCGTGACCGGCGGTCGCGATGGTGGCCGACGACGACAGCGAGGCCGCCGACTCACCGACTTCGTTACCAGCGGTAACGTAGTAGGTGTAGACCTCACCAGCGAGGAACGGCGTCGTGGCGCCCGAGATGGCACCCGGCGTCGCCGACGTGAGGGTCGGAGCCGACGGGCCGTCGGGACGCGACGGAGACGGACGGGTCTTGCCGCTGAGGAAGCGCGAGGCCTCCACGGCGACCGTCGCGTTCGACGTCCACTGCTTGCGGAGGTCCGCGCCCGTCGCGCCCTGCGGCGAGCCGGCGAGGATGATGCGCTCCTTGCCGAAGACGATGCGGTTGTAGACGCTGAGGACGCGCGGGTCGACGACCAGCTTGTCCGCATTGCCCATGTGCATCGCCGAACGAACCGACGCTTCCTCGATCAGGTCCTGCGAGAGCGCGCCGCCACCGGGGACAACGCACGACTCATCGGCACCGAACTCGGCGAAGTAGCGGTCCTGCGCCGTCGCCTGATTGTCCGACTGACGGATCTGCACGTCCACGCCGATCATGTTCGCCATGACGCCGGGGATCGCGAGCGGGTTGCCGTCGAAGACACCAGCGTTGCTGAAGTCGGCGCGACCACGGAAGAGGTCGAACTCGACGTCGGCAGCGATGATCTTCGCAGCGTCGGCAGCCGCACGGTCATCCGCAGCCACACCGTCGACCGTCGACACGAGCGTCGAGGCGATGGTCACGCGGCGGTGGTGGCTGTAGTAGCACATCGGCACGACCACACGCACGAAGTCGCTGGTCTTCTCGGCGCCGAGGTTGCCTTCCAGCTGCGCCGAACCACCGAAGTGGCCGTACGACAGCTGACGGTCGAACTGAGCGAGGGTCGACTTGACGGCCTTCGACTTCAGCATCGACTGCAGCTTGATGTGGCTGTCGTCGAAGGTGACGTTCTCAAGGACCGGCGACAGGTCTTCGACCTGAAGCGCGGCGCCCTGAACGAGGGACGAGGGGGCAGCGTTGTAGGAGCCGGCTTCAAGGGCCTTGACCAGCTTCTCCAGCTGCTCGATGGAACTCGGGTTCATTGTATCCTCCAGTACGGTTTCCCGTCAGCGACGGGGAAATGGGTTGAGACTTCGATTCACTTCAGCAGATGGGACAACTTGCTCGCATCGACGTTGCCGCCGAGGAAGAAGTCGTTGATGAGTTCGCGATCGCTCTTGGTCAGCGACGCATCGCGGACCTTGGAGCGCAGCTTCGCGGCCATCTCCGACTTCGACAGCTTCGGCGCCACGGCGGCAGCCGCGGGCGTCAGCATGGTTTCGGCCTTGCGCATGGGCTTGGAGACGACGGCCTCAAAGGCGCCGATCACTCGCTCCAACATCTTGCCCTGCTCCTCAAGGCTCTTCTTCAGGGCGGCGACCTCGGTGGTCTCCGACTTCGCGATGGGCTTCATCTGCCCACCGTTGCCGTCGGCCTTCATCTCGCCCTTCATCGCCGGCGGCGGAGCCGCGGGAGCCGATGCCTCAGGGGCGCCGGCACCAGCAGCAGGACCACCAGCGCCCATGCCGCCACCCATCGCCGCAGCGAGGGCAGCCTGAGCCGCTTCCGCGTGCATCTTCAGTTCGTCAAGCGGCAGCTTGGCGTACTCAGACTGCAGCGCAGCCGGGTCCATGGCGCCACCAGCGTCGGGACCCTCGCCACCCTCGTCACCGGGGGCAGCCGGGTCGTCGGCCGGCGACGCGGAGGCCTCAGCGCCATTGGCGCTTTCCTCCGACGGACCACCGTCGTCGTCTTCCGCGGCGGGGGCCGGGGCCGAAGCCTCGCCCGCGTCGTCGGCATCCATCTTCGACTTCTCGTCATCACCCGCGGCCTTGGCCAGCTTCTCAGCCCGGTCCTTCTCCGACTTCGCGATGTTGACGAGGACATTCTGGACATCGGCCAGAATGGCATCGATGTCGACGTTCGTGAGATCAGGGGTAGACATGGTGTAGTCCTCCTTGTTGAGTTTTGAGGAATACAACCATCACTGGTTGCCGATCATCCCAAAGTCAAGGCTCGCGTCGAGGCGCACCTTCAGCTTGGACGAAACGCAGTCGGCCTCGCCCGGAGCCGCGCCGTTGGGCTCCTCAAAGACTTCCAGAGCCGCGCCCTTACGCGCGCAAACGGCGATGATCGTCGAGAGCGTGGCGAGGGTGTTGACGTCAGCACCGGCGCCAGCCGCGTTGTTCGCCTCAAAGACGACCTGAATGACGTGGGGCGAGAAGACCTGCGAGGCAACGCCAAGGACGTTGTTCGCCGTCCACGGCTGCGGGATCACGCGCAGGTAGCAACCCGCGGCACCGGCCGTGCCCGCGCCGACAACCAGCTGCGGATTGAGCAGCGAGTCCTGACCCTTGGTCTGGGGCGTGATGGACGAAAGGCGCTTGGAGAGTTCTTCGGCGATGGCGTCGAGGAGAGCGACGGCCTTCTGAGTAGCAGCCATGTTAGACTCCTGTGAAGTTGGCTTCCGTCAAGATAACGGAAGCGAAGCATCAGATTGCGAGTTTCTCTGTGACCCATCAAAATGCTACATACAGGGTATGCTTGAGTGCCGTCGCTGCCGCCAATACCTACCCGAAGACTGCTTCCACAACGACTCGTCACGGCCTACAGGAAAGGCTATGGTATGTCGCACATGTCGCAGCACTAGAGATCGCAGCGCCGAAATACGGCGTCAGGCAGCCAAAAGGCACCCGGTAGCCTGTCGAGTCTGCAGCCAACATCGCCAGCTGGTTGACGATGGCGTGTGTCGAAAATGCCTCCGGCACCAAGGGCTTCAATGGTGCCCAAGGTGCCGGGAGGTGAAGACTCTGTTTCTTGACTTCTATGGCGACGCATCGATCTGCGTCGCCTGTCGGCTATCGCGTAAGGTCGCGAACGGCGAAGCCCGTGAGTAGATCGGATTTGGGCAGGTGTGGCGCCAGCCGCCGCTTGGCTTCGGCCACGAGTTCAAACAGGGGGCGATTGGCGTCCATGATGACCTCATGGTAGGGTGTGCCGATCAGTCGCACGCGCACGCCCACCGTGCGATGACCGATGGCGATCTTGCCGTCTTCAGCCAGTGGCACCACGATATATTTGCCGTCAACCATTTTCCTTACCTCCCGGCGCCACGGTAGCGGGCTGCGGCGCGGGAGTCAAGGAGGAAGACATGGCTGGCTGCTTGAGCAGGGAGTGGAAGCGCAGGGGCTTGGTGGGCTGCACCATGCGCGCATCCATGCCCGGATTCTGGGCAAGAGCCTCGGCGATTTCTGCCCTCTTGCCATCCTTCGCCATCAGCAGTGCATCGTCGGCGACCTTGGGGTTTTCGCCAAGGCCAACGCTGAAGCCCACCTTGTGGGTGCCGCCGACGTCTGGCAGCTTCGACAGGTTGTCGTGCAGCTGGCGCAAGACCATGTGCGCCTGCTCCGGCGTCTTCGTCCAGAAGTGGAACTCGTCGCCGCCAAACCGATGCGCCTTGGCGTTGTCGTGCCCCACCGTCTGATCGATGGCCGAACGCAGGGACTGCCCCAGAGACTGGATGGCCTTGTCGCCTTCAGGGTGGCCATGGGCGTCGTTGATAGCCTTCATGCCGTCGCCGTCCAGCATCGCGTGGACGCCGGTCTGGGCTTCGGGGCTGGCCATGAAGTCGCGGTACGCTCGCTTGTTACCCAGCGACGGAATCATCTCGTCGTGGTAGAGTTCCTTGCGCAGGGCCTCGTAGTGGTCTTTGTGCAGGTGCCCGGCGTCAACCAGCGCCCTCAACTGCGAGAAGGTATCGTTCAGCGACGACTTCCGGAGAGGCGCAAAGGCTTCAAAAGCCTTCATCGCCGACTTCTTGAAGTCACCCAGATCCGGGGGCGTGACATAAGTGATCTTGGCTACGCCCTTCTTGGCGTTGTCCAGCATCACCTGCACATCGTCGCGCGAGACCTCTTTGCCGTCGAGAGTCAACCGGCCACTCTTCGCCTCCAGCACCCGCGGGACGCTGTAGCCCTCACGATGATAATGGAAGACGCCGTCGCGGGTCGGGGCTTGCGTGACTTCGCCGCCATCAGCGGCGTCTGAGTCACCGAAGACCTCGTTCTCCCAATCGTCGACCTGTGCCTGCTCGTTGGCCGGCTTCTTCTTGTCGACGAGGTAGTAGTGGCTGTTCATCAGCGACTCAATGCGGCTCTGGTGTCGCGCCAGAGGCTGCTCATCGAGGCCGTCAAGGATGCCTTCGTGGTCTTCCACGACGTGGATAACGCCGTCGTGAAGGATGTACTTGCCGACAAGGCGCGGATGCACGCTCATCCGCTTGAAATCGGGATGAAGAGCGTAGACGAGATAGGTATCAAAAGTCGGCATCATGGCTCAGACCTTATCCTTCGGACGCAAGATGTCAAGAGAGGTCTGGGGCGCAACACCGAGCGACTGCAAAGCACGCAGAAGTTCGGCCTTGGAAAGAGTCGCCAGCCCCTCGCCGGCAGACTTCTCAAGGGTGCTCTTGCTGCACTTCCAGCGCTTGAGGGCCGCCCCCTTCGGAGTCAGCTTGCCGTCCTTCGATGTGGGTCCCTTGACACCGCTCATCCGCGCACAAAAACTCTTGCGCCTCTTGGCGGCTTTGGAGCCGGGCTCGACCTTGCCCGTCACAGGCCTCTTGAGGTTGCTGCCCTCTTCGCGATTGACCTTCTCGCGGTAGGAATCGCTCAGACCCCCGCTGCGACTGTGACGATTCTTGTTGTAGCCGTGGAAAGGCTTGTCTGCCTTGTCGAGGGCGTCGTCGAGATCCTTGGAGACTTCAGTCTCAGCGATCTTTTCTCCAGTCTTTTCGTCGTAGATGCACAGGTGGCTGCCTTCTTCGTGATGGCAGTGCTCGACGATGTAGGCCCCAATGTGGACATGATCTGTTCCACACTCAGAGCACTCCTCATCGTCGTGCGCGTCTTCGTTGTCAGTCTTCTTCATCTTCCGAGTGGGGCCTGAGGTGGAAGCCGACTTCATCCCCGACCAATCGCTTCGCTGCCAGTCCTCGGGTTCATCCGAGTGCAGTTCCTGTCCCGCGGGCGCAAAGTCCTTGCCTTCAAACAGTCCGCGATCAGACCACGGCGCCGGCGTATCCGTCGTTGCGCCGGGTTTCGTCCAAGCGTCGCGCAGCGCATAGAAGTCACGCATGACGCCATCGACGGCTCGATCGCCCAGCCCCATCCCCTCCATCTCCGCTCGCAGTTTTGGGCCATTCAGATTCCGAAGCCATTCGACGGCATCGGGATGGACCGGGGATGACTTCGGGTCCATCATCGCGCGGCCGGCAACCCTGCCCTTGCTTTGAGCCGCGGGACGCGCCTTTTCAAACTCGTACACCTTCAGGTAATGGGGCTTGCGGAGTTCCCGCGGCTGCAGCCCCGACCCCGGCTCTTGATGAAGCTGAGCCTCCAGCGACTGCGTTCCTTCTTGCGCTGTGTTGCGGAAGGTGTGGCCGTGGTCGATCAGCTTGAGGCTCAGCTTACCGTCGTCGGCGCGCGAGAACAGGTAGTTGTTGCCGTGGCGATCGTCGTTGCCAAGGATGTAGTTCATGGCCGCCAACTTGTGCAGTTCGCCGGCATCGCCGAGGTGCATCAGCGTCTTCAGGTGTGCTGCACTGCCGGAGTTGTGATGCTCCGGGTTCTTGACCATCTCCTGCATGCTCATTTCCCAGCCGCCGGGATGGTTGGCCATCGCCGTCAGCGGGACGTACTCGCCGAGACCAAAGACGTCGCGCGCCAGATTGTGGTACGCAGTTTCGCGAGCCCCCATGTGCGGATACGACCACTCGTGGCCATGCTTCACGAGCACCAACCGCTTGCCGTCGGGATGCGGAATCCACATCTGCGTTGGCGACGTCAGCGATTCTGTGGCGTGAACAGGCTTGGCCTTCAGGTTCCGGCTCAGATCCACGCCGTCAATCAGCGCCTTCTGCTCTGGCGTGTTGTTGATGCGATCGCTGCCATCGGCAGCCGTGATCTTGACGGCGGCGATGCGCTTTGGGTTTTTCTCGACCAGATCCGCTTCCTGAGCCAATCCCAGCGAATGCCGCGACGAGTCAGCGGGGCCTTCACCCCTCGTCGGCGCGGCTTCAGTAGGGTTTCCGTTGGCCTTCTTCAGCTGAGCCGCGGCGTTGCGAACCTCGACCGACAGCTTCTCGGCCTTGAGGATCGGGTCCTCGTTCTCTGAGCCGTGCATGAGCAGCGGCAGCAGCTGCGAGTAGTAGCGGAACGAGGCCTCTTCTTCGCCGTGGTGATTGATCCAGTGACGAACAAGGGCGGCGGCAAGACGCGGATCGATGAGCGGACCCGACCTTTCGGACTTCTTGAAGCCAAAGCGCAGATTGGCCTGCGGCGCCGGCGATTCGGGCAGCGGCGTCGAGCGGGCTGGAACCGTCTGTTGCGATTCCTTGGGGTCCTGCAGGAGGCGCTGAACTTCGTCAAACAGAGGACGGTGGCTGGCCGCCTGATTGTGAGCGACGTTCGCTCGCTTGTGCTCCATCAAGCGCTCGTGCGGAGCGATCGAAAGCCAGTGCCCCCAGAAAGCCGGGAAAACCGCCTGTTCCGGGTTGTCCTTGAAGTAGGATCCAAACTCCGGATGCTGAAGCATCAGCTTTACCGACGGATGATTGCGGTAATACCAGCGATCCATCGCCGACAGAAGTTCGCTATTCTTCGGGTTCCAAAGAATGTCATCGCGAACGTGGTGGATCGAGTTCTTGTCTTTGTCCTTGTCAAGACCAAAGAGATGGCGGCTGAAGTGAGTGTCGGGGACGAAGGAGTTGCCGGCCCCCAGCATCGCGTAGGCGAAGCGCGCGGTCTTGGGCGCCAGCCCCGGAATGTGCAGACCCTGAAAAGCACCCGGATCGGGCTTGCCCTTATCGAGCGCTCGCTTGCGGGAAGCCTCCCACAACTCCGCCTTGCCCTTGTTGCCCATCAACTCAGCCACCGCCGAACGACCGTCAACGCCGTGGCGAGCCACGAGATCCTTCATGTGCTGGTGAGCATCTGCGTAGCGCGCCATGTTGGCGAACTTGTTGTGCGGCAGCATGAAGGAAGTGCGCTCGCCGGCGAGGCGTCCCGTCTGCGTGGAATCTCGCTGATTCGTCACGAGGTTGCCGATGTGCTGCGTGAAGTAGTCGCGCGACGACTGCGGCCAAGCCTGCGGCTGGTCGCGCGACATCCAGTCCTGCTTGACCTCCGGAGACCCGAAGCGTGGATCGCGGATGTCCATGCCCTTGTCCTTGAAGGTGTCCAGCAGGTAGCTGTACATCATTTCATGAACGGGCACGGGTGTGTTGGGGCTCAACTGCGAGAAGGCCACCGACGTCGCCAGCACCGCCTCTGGCAGCCGCCCCTGCTTCAGGGCCTGATTCAGCTTGATCCAGTTGCCAACAGCGTAGTCGTGCTGGCGGCGAACCTCAGGTGAGTTCCAAACCTGACGGAACTTCTCGCCTGAATCACTATCGGCATCCGGGTTGTAGAGGCTGAAGTGGCCGTTCTTGGTCTTCAACTGGCCTGTGTGCTCGTTGAACGTCATCTCCGGACCCGAAAGGCCCGTGGGCTTGACGCCTTCGCCGCGGATCGTAAACGCAGGAGCCTCAGGAGCCTTGGGCGCTTTAGCGGCGGGGGCCTTCGGGGCGGGCGCGGCCTTCTCTGGAGCAGAAGCCTTCTCTGGAGCAGCAGCCTTCGGCTCCGCGGCCTTGCGGGCCTTTGCCAGCGGCTCAGCCTTCCGCAGCTTCGCGCGGATGTCGGTGGCGAGGTCGGTGAAGTGATCGAGGTAGTTGTCGCTGACCTCCGGAAGCTGAGACTTCAGAAAGTCGCGCATGCTGCCCTTTGACTCATGGTATTCCTGAGCCAACTTCACCAGCTTCTTCGCCAGTTCCTCGCGCTGCAGAGCCGCGCCGCCCATGAGGCTAGAGGGCGAGCCGGTGGCCATGCCCGCGTCCATTGCCTTCTTCATGCCCGTCTCCTGTTCACTCTTGCGCGCCTTCGACTCAGTGATGTCGATGGCGTCCATGGTCTTGAGTCCGACCTTCTTGGCCGCAAAATGACGGTGATTGCCGTCGACGATGTCCCAGCCCCCGGCTCCGGAGCGGCGAACGACGGCCGGCGGCAGCTTGTCGTGCTGCGCCATCTGAACGTACATCGCATAGCGATCGTAGTTCTTGATGGGGTTGAGGTTCTGGGCGCTGTCGACGTCGATCGTGATCTTCTTGCCGCCGCCAAAGTGCTGCTTCAGGGCCTTCTCGTACGCGCCATCCCAGCGCTTGCGATCGGGAGTGCCGGCACGGGGGATAACGACGCCGTCCTCGGACTCCCACTGCTTTGGGGGCTTGGGGGGCTTCGGCAACACCGGCTTCTTGGCAGCCGGCTTCGGCTCCTTGGAGGCCTTCAGTGCCTTCCAGAGGGTCTGCTGCTCAGCCGCATCCTGCTCGATCTCGCCCGAAGAGCCGAGGCGGCCGTAGAGCGGGTGCTCTTTCTTCACCAACTCGGCGATCGGCTTCTTGGGCTTCTTCTCGTAGCCCTCGGGGGCGTTGGGGTCGACCACGAGGTCGCTGTCGCAGGTCTTGTTGCAGGGCTTGATGGTCAGCGCCACGCGACGCGCGATCGTGCGCTTGAGTTTGTTGCCATCGCGCTCCAGCGTGGAGCCGTCGATCGAGAACCGGACAAGGATCTGTTCCTTGTTCTTCACCGCGTCACGGACCTGAGCAGCCAGCCCCTGAGCCGAGAGGTGACCGGCGCCGTCATAGAGCCGCACCATGCCGTAGATGAAGGGCACCTTGACCTTTTTCCAGAACATCTTCTGGCGGTCGTCGTCGGCGTCCGACTCCTGCATGATCTTCTTGGCGAAAACGATCTTGCCGACGATGTCCTGCGACGTAGCGCCGGTGGACTCGTCGTTGCGGTGCTCGTAGTTGGCGAGCCCACGCCCCTCGATCATCTCACTGATGTCACAGCCCTCGATGTCGAGGACTTCACCACTGGAATCCCATACCTGACTGGCAAAAATGCCATCAAGAATCATTCCATTGGAACCATCAATGATGTCGTTGTTCATGGACTACGTCCTCGGAAAGCAGTTGACGGGCGAAAGATTCCTCTTGACGCCCCCCTTGCGATGGCTGTAGCATGCGAGGTCATGGCAACCCAACTCACAAAACCCGTCGTCCGCGAAACCAACGTCATCATCAACGGGCGACCGCTGGTGGTGACCATCAGCCCCAACGGTACCATCTCGTTCCGAGAAAAGGGTAGCCGAGGCCCGGTCTCGGAGTTCTCAACGACCTTGGCGGCCTGCTACCACATGGCCGTCAAGCAGGAGGTCTTGGCGACTAAGCGCGCCAAGGCCAGCTAATCAGCCGCGACCTCGCTGGGTTGCGTATTCGTTGTGACCCCGGCCAACGAAGCGAACCATCCCAGCGGCGTCAAAGCCATAGCCGGGCATCAGTGTGGCGAGACTGCAGCGGCAATGGGGATGTAGCCCGTTGACCTTGGGATTGTTCTCGCCTCGCTTGTGGTAGCCGGTCCCGACCTCGGACATCTTCCAGACACGCGGCGTGACGCCATCAGGCATCAGGTGCAGTCGCGTGCATTCCTTGCACCGAAGTCCATCGCGGACCACGACGAAGAAGACCATCGCGTCATCGATGCCCGCCTGCAGGTTCAGCATCGTGATGCCCTCCAGAGTGCCCGTGGCGCGGCTGCGCTGGGTCTCCGTGTCGGCAATACGCATCACGTCGTTCGTGACCTTGGACCAGACGTCCACCAGCTTGCCGGCAAGGGCACCGGAACTCGGCTGCCCCTCCTGCTCCGCCGACAAAACATGGTGAAGGACTTCGGCCTTTGCGCGCTCCCTCGCTGAATCGAGGTAGGAGCCGGCGATGTTGACGACACCCAAGAGCGTCTTGGGGCTCATCTTGGCGCCGTCATCTGCGGCCGCGGCGGTAGCAATGCCCGCCAGCGTCAAGTCCGGGCGATCGGACGTGACCGTCAGCGTCTTGTCGACCAGCCGCACCCCCAGAAACCGCGCCTTGATGCGTTCAAAAAGGCTGTCGATGGCTGCGTGGATGCGGCTGATGGTCTGCTTCTTCACGGCTACTCCCCGATGTCTTCATCGGCTGATAGCGCGCGGCCGATCTCGGCCAGAGCGGCGCGAGAGTCATCCTCCCACGTCTTCTGGAAGCGATCGACGATGGCTCGATGCTTGGCCAGCAGCTTGCGCTTGGACGGCGACAGCGTGGCTTCCGACTTTAGCATCTCCGAAGCCTGATCGAGGCCGCGCGTCAGGTCACCGCCAGCCTGCTCAGCCGCCTGCTGAGACTGCTGCTGCGAGGACTCGGCGGTCGCCGCCTGCTGGGAGGCCTCTGCCTGCTGAGCCTCACCCTTGCCCGGCTGCGGACCCCCACCGCCGCCACCACCTCCACCGCCACCTCCGCCATCCTGCGGCGGCTGCCCACCCTGCTGCTGGGCCGCCTGCTCCTGCATCTGCTGCTGTTGCTGCATCTGCTGAACCTGCATCTGCAGCTGCTGCCACTGGAACCAGAAGGGGTCGCGAACGTAAGCCAGCTTGGGGTCCTTGGCCGCACCCTTTTGACCGAAGAAGTGCTCCTTGATCTGGCCCACCGTCAGGTACTTGTCGACGACCGCCTGCCACTGGGCGTTGAAGGGGAAGTCGCCGCCAAGTTCCTCGGGGATCTCTTCCTTCTCGACCTTGTTCAGGACCTCGTTGTAGGTCATGTGCAGCGGCGCGTCCTGCTGCAGTCGGATCGATTCCTTCTCGGCCGTCTCAGCATCCAAGCCCATCAACTGGATTTCGCACTTGCCAACGAGGTTGGGCGCGATCAGGGGCAGAAGCTGGGCGTTGATGAAGTCCTGCCACGCCAAGAGCAGTGGGCGCAAGCCGACGTCGCGGTGAGCAATCATCAGGTACTCCTGATTGCTCTCCGACAGCGCCTGATTGTTGGTACCGCGGCTGAGGTGGGCGTAGCCGGGTAGTTCTTCCGGCGACATCTGGAAGGCCGACAAGATGATGCGGGCCGTCATGTCGCTCAGGTACTGGAACTCCATGTCGCGCTGACTGGCATCCGTCGAAACCCACTCAATGTTTTCCTCGACGCCAACGCCCAGCACCGGCACGCGCCAGCTGTTCTGCACGCTGTTGATGGCGGCGTTGAACTGCTGGCGGATGTCGTTGATCATCGAGTCATCGACGTCATCGGACTTGATGATGAGGATGCCGCGGCTGGCGCGGCCGCTCTGGAAGTACAGCTTGTTGTGGGTCGTGATGTTGATATGCGTCGTGACAGCGGCAATGACCGTGTCGAGGGGCGACAACGGATAGCCGCGGAACTCAACGTCGGCGACGGGGTAGAAGTTGTAGACGAGGCATTCCTCGGCAGTGAACGACTGTCGCGGCTGCCCTTCCAGAACCTGAATCCAAGCGATGTCTTCCGGCGTCACCGTGTTGTTGGGTTCGTGCTCCAGCTTCTTGCGCTTGATGCGCTCAAGCAGCCTCGCCGCCGTCTCACGCAACTCCACCGCCATCTGGTTCATTGGCACGGAACGGTAGATGGTGCCGGCGTCGATGGGACGGAAGGAGTGGAACTCGCGACGTCCCGTGTGGACGTTGTAGACCCAAATGATTTCGGTGGCCACGCGCCCCAGCACCACCGCATTCTTCGTCGAGACCGTCAGGTACTGGCTGAAGGTCATCTGCTCTTGATCCGACCAGCCCTTCGTCTGACCGCAAGATCGCAGCAGTTCGGACGCTCGCTTGATCTCTTCGTCAAGAGCCCTCTGCTCTTCGGGCTCCAGTGACTCCTCGACTCCCGGAATCGGGACAATCCCAAAGCCCACGCCGTGGCGATCACGACGAGGACGACCAAAGGAGCCGATGTGGTTGCCGCGGGTGTTGACGATCGAGGCAACGAGGCTGTCCTGAATGGCAATCCGCTTCAGGATGCTGTCGGGGATGCCACGCAGCTTCTGCTGCCACAGCCCCTGATTGCTGCCGACCTGACTCGGGTCCACCTCAAAGGCCAGACGCTCGATGGACGTCTCGCCGCCGTTGAGGAGGTTCATCAGGCTCTTGGCAAGACGCTGATGGCCAACGACGGGCCCGGCGTCGGGGACCGTCGGGAGAGAGTCCAACTTCTCGACCGTCAGCACAGGCTGCGGCATCGATGGGTCGGTGAAACGCACCTGCCGCCGACTCTTGCTGAGCCCCTCGGTCTTTGGCGTCGCGGACTTGATGAGGGCCTGAAAGTACGCGGAAGTGGGATTACTGGGAGTTGTCACCGATCACTCCACGGAAATGACGCTGATGTTGGCCATCTGCTGGCCCGCATTCACGACAGTAAGGGCCCAGACGGCGCCCGTCATCAGGAACTGGCCGGGATCTTCGCCGGCCACCCAAGGACCGACCTTGTAGAGGTTGCCGGCATCGCCGTTGATGCGCAGGATGACCTCCTGATCGGACTCGACGTAGAGCATGCGCTTGCCGGAACTGTACACTGTCTGACCGAGCGCCGTCGGCGTGACCGTGTTCTCAAACGCCAAGGGCTTGGCCGTCGACTGAATGTCGATGTAGCTGCTGGTGACACCAACGATGACGTAGGTGCCGAGGTTCGCGGTCGCCCAGCCCGAAAGCAGTTCGATCTTGTCGCCTTCCTGAACGCCGGCGGCGCTGAAGGCCTTCATCTGGTCATTGCCGTTGATCACGAGTCCAGACTGCGTGATGCCGTTGAAGTCGCCGGTGCGACGCACAACCATCGTCAAGGCCGAAACCGTCATCACCAGCCAGAAGCCTTGGTTGGCCAGCTGGAAGGGGGTCGTCACGGACTCTTCGGCGCCCGGCAACCACAGCGTGTCACCGGCCTGAATGCCCGTGAAGCTACCGGAGGTGATGGAGATCGTCGCCGTTTGGTCGGCGTTCACCGTCAACGAAACAGTGCCGCCGACGTCGTTGAAGGTTCGCTCCGTACGGAAGCCGGGGGCTGTTCCGGAGGTGTGCCGGAGGCGATAGTTGACGGTCTCGCCGGGCACCAAGGAAAGCGAAAACACGGTGTTGCCATTCACCGTCAGCGTCCGGGTGCCATCGAAGATGACCCGCGTCTCCGCCGGCGCCAGCCCGTAGCTGTCCGACCGCGGGTTGCCGGCGTCCTGAATGCTGAAGGACCGCATCCAGTCGACGTGCCGCAGGCGCGGGTTGGCGGTCTCCGGAATCGGGTCGCGGAAGGCGACGATCGAGGTCAGCATCTTGAGGTTAGACATGCAACACCCTTGGGACGAAGGCGGATGGAAGATTCAGTCGATGACGTCAGCCCAATGACATGAAAAAGCGGCCTTTTCTCACGGGCTTAGTGGGATCAAGACTCAGGCTGACGCCAACGTGATCTGCAATCTGCTGGCGATGCACATCGGTGACGACCGGCGATCGGCCTCCCGGAGTCTTGTTGGCCTCTGGCGCCAGAACGGTGGTCTTTCCCTTCCGGAAACGGTTCATCAGACCATAGCGTAGGGCATCGCATGCGTCGTCGTCGGCCTCGTCGGGGACGTTCGTCGGATTGCCGGCGGCGTCAACGGTCCAGTGATACTTGGAGAGGCAGCCGAACACCCAGTCGACCATCGAGTCTTCTGACAAAAAGTACAACAATGGGTCGCCGATAAGGGGTCGGATCATCCAACGAATGATTTCGATGCCCATGAGCACCGAGCCCGGCCCCTTGCTCCACTTCCTCATGTTCCAGCCGGCGTCCTTGAACTCCTTGACGCCCTGCGGGTTCTCGGGGTCGGCGTAGACCTCGGAGTTGTAGCGCCCCAACTTGGCGTTACAGAGAGCGATCTGCTGGTTGGTCAGGATCTCGGACTGCGCCACGGCGTCGATAACGAAAGCGCGACGACCGTCGACGGCGACAGTGATGGCGACGAAGTTGTGGGTATAGCCGAAGTCCATGCCCGTGACAAACTGAGCGTCACGGGACTTGAAGAAGGCGACGAGTTCTTCTTTGGTGAACGTCTCGGGGTGAATGTCTTCGCCCACCACCATGTCCGCGATCTGCTTGGGGCTCTTCATGTGGACTTCGCGGTCCAAGAAGGGGTAGATGAGGCCGCTCATCGAAGGCTTGCGACACAGCAGCTGCGCCTTGGCGACCTCCGCGTCGACGTTGCGGAACTGCGAGATCAGGTGCTCGATGGGCTTGTGGATCGAGGACGCCTGAGGGTACTTGGGGTTCTGCTGAACGGTCGCAAGGCGACCACGGCAGACGGCATACAGGGAGCAGTTCTTCAGGCAGCCGGAGAAAGCCTGCTCGTCAGCACACTCCGCCTTCTGGTCCTCCGTCAGCCTCTCGATCTCGGGACCAGAGTAGACGCGGATGTTTTCGTGGTCGACGAGAACGCGGACCTTCTCCTCGTCCGGCAAATGTCTCTCGGGCGGACAGCGACGTGCGATGTCGAGGATGTTCCAGTGCAGGATCCGCAGCCCCGTCTTCTGGCTGTCGTCGATCTCTTTCTGCACGAGACCGAAGGCGTACTTGCGCGTCGACGTCAAGACCGTCAACGCCGCATGACCCTTGGCGTCGGCGGTCGGAATCATCTTGGCCTCTTCGTAGGCCTGAGGATTGGCGAGGTCGACCTCGTCCGTCGTGAAGTACGGGACGTGCAGGGAGTTTGCGCCCTTTGGCGTGCAGACGACGATTTCCAGCTTGCTGCGATGCTCTTCGTATCGCACCTGCTGGATCGGCGGCAGCACCGCCCACTGCTTTTCAGTGATGTTCTCTGCCGTCTCACGGTGCTCGTAGCGGACGAACTCCTTGATCTTCTTGTTGTCGCCAACGACGAAGCGGCTGAAATAGGGACGGCTGAAGAACTTGCCGACGTACGCCGTGGCCTTGGCCGACTGATCAAGGGTCGCGGCCATGTGGCCGGCGTTGCGATCGAAGTGGACGATCATCAGGAACTCCAGCACCGCCGCCGCCAGAGTCTTCCCACTGTCACGAGACGCATAGGCAAGGATCCGGTTCACCTCGGGGTCCCGGTTGTCCATCACCTTGCTGTAGACCTCCCATATGAAGCCCATGGGGCTGACTTTCGACTCGGGGTCGACGACGATGTCGGGGAACTCCAAGCCAATGTACTCGGCGATCCACAGCGCCAAGTCCTCCTTCGTCGTGCGACGCACGAAGGCCGTCCGATGCTTGATGATTTCCCGATCCTCGGCGCTCAGAGACACCACGGCTACCTCCGCACGACGACGCTCGTCACCGTTTCGTGTCGTTCCTCTTGCTTCTCTTCCTGCGGCGGCGGAGCAGCGGCCAAGGACAGCAACGCCGCGGCCAGTTCAGGCCGCAACTTCGCCGAGGACGCCACAGACACCCAGTCGAGGCCGCTGGCGCCAACACTGCCGGCCGTCATCATCTCCGCGCCGCCATCCGGCGCCTTCTTCATGAAAACCTCGGAGGGGTCGTGGCCCGTCAACTCCAAGAACGTCTGGACGACCTTGCGGTATTGATCGATTGATCGGATCTCAAAACCATCGAGTTCCGACTCATCGCCGGTCGCAAGGTATCGACGCAGCCGCTGACCCCAACGCTTGTGGGCAACGGCCAAGAGGTCGGCGGTGAAGCCAACGGACTCCGCCACCGCCTGCCGGCCACGCTCGACTGCGTCGCGGTGCAGGTGCTCAAGGTATTCCTGTCGCTTGTCATGCCACTGATATTCGATGGCGGCTTTTACGATGGCCCCCAGCTTGTACTTGCGCCACTGCTTCTCGATCTGGCTGCAGGAAGCGCCATGCAGGTAGACCTCAAACATCTGCGCGGCATCGACCGTCGACACCTGATTCTCAATCTGCCCCGGACGCGGATTGGCGAGGCCGTGCTTGTGGGTCTCGTAGGCCCGCCATTCGCGTTTGCTGAAGCGCTTGCCCTCGGGGATAACGTCTTGGTCGTCAGTCGGATACGAGTTCGCCATACAGCACCTCCGCTGCGTCAGGGGTCATGGTGCCATAGCGACGCAGCCGCACCTTGGCATCCCACCCACGCATGATGGCGGCGGCGGCGTGCTTCAAAAAGGTCACTCGCTTCTGGAAGTCGGGCTCCAGCTGATCCTGATCGACGTCGAGATAGTAGAGAATCTCGCGCTTCTCCGGATCCCAACCGACTTCGCAGACGCGAACGGCGCTAGAGCAGGCGAGGCCGTAAAGCCGCAGCTGCCCCAGCTGCGCCTCATGGAGGCCGCCGGTGAAGTTGCTGATGGCCGCCAGAGCCTGAAGCTGCTCAGTGACCGTGGGCTTGCCGTCGCTCATCGCCTGCTCCTACCAGCTGATCCTCGTAGCAACCAACTTCTTCAGCGCATCCTTGGGCGTCCCGTTTGGCGCCTGAAAGCTGTCGATGTAGTGGCCAAAGGCGATGGCGACGCCCTCGGACTCACGAACCGCGGAAACGGCGCCACCCACGACCTGAGACCGGAAGCGCACGCCCTTTTCCTTCAGCGCCTTCTCCGCGGCCTTGACGAAGGCCTCTGCGCCCTGCACCTGAATCCGCAGCCCCGGAGCCGGCGTCACTGCCTCCAGTTCCTCGGCCGTAGCCACCGTCTTGATGCGAATGGGCGTGCAGCCCGCGGACTCCGTCGGCCACTGCTCGACGACCTTGGCGGGGGTACTTGATGTTACATCAAGTCGCACAAGGTAGATGAAGCGGTCGACATTGGCGTCAGCCACCGAGCGCCAACGCGGCGCCCCCGGATACCACACCCGCCCGATCTGCTGCGGACTGTGAATGTGACCAGAGATGACGTGCAGGTCGGCCGGCAACGACTCGGTCGCCACGCCATCGGGGGCGTAGAAGCCGGCTTCGTAGCGAGCGCCCTGAAACGTCTGGTGGCAGAACAGGTGCCGGACATCAAGGCCCTTCAGCGCCTCGACGAAGGCCTCGGGTGTCTCCATGTAGGGCATGAAGCCAACCCCGTCGATGACAGTCGGCTGATCGACGACGGCGGCGTTGGTATGCGCCATCAGCGCGTGCTCGCCCTCGCCGCCCTTGTGGGGGCGGTCATGGTTGCCGACGATGGCGATCGTGTTCTTGGCCTCGGAGAAGAACTGCTCCCAGAACGCCAGAACCTCGACGCGGATGTTGGAGTGGTTGTTGTAGAGGTCGCCGAGAAGCACCGTCGTAGCCTCGGGGTGCTGGCGCTGCTTCTCCAAGATGAAAGCCGCCAGACGGCGGCATTCGTCTAACTCCTCAACGACGACGTGTGGGTCGCCAACAACAATGAAGTCCTTGAGCATCGTTTACCCCGCCACATAAACGACGTTGGAGGCGGGATCAGCCGCGATGCCCACACTGGGCGACGCCACAATCGACACAACTGCGGGAGCCTTCTCCACGACCGATACGATGGACTCGGGAATGAAGATGAATGACTCATTGATGCCCTCAAACTCAAAGACTTCCTTCGCCCAAGGCGAAGAAGCGTGGTTTGCGCGCACCAAGACCGTGGATCCGGTGGGGAAGCGCTCGTTGCCAAGGATTACACGCAGACGCACCAGCGTCATATGGCCGCCGACGGCCAGCGCCGGGCCAATGCGCTTGATGGCCTTCTGCTCAGGGAAAGGCGAGACGCCGATACTTCCGTTGACTGCTTCCACAGCTGCCTCCAATGTACGATAGATAGCCAAAACCTCAGAGGTCGAGGCTCATCGCCATTCTTACCACCTTCGACTCGATGGCGTCAAGTGCCTCTAGCGCCCCATGCAGGCGCATCGCTCGCTCCTTGGCCTCCAGTTCCGAGTCCGGCCGGTGCTCTTCAGGCGCCGCAAGGCCATCCCCGAAGGTGCGACCCTCGTCGCCCTCCGACATCGTGTCCTGCCAATCGACCGACAGCATGGAAACGGCCGACATCAGGCACGCCAAGTCCTCGGGAGAGGTCTGATAGCGCTTCTCCAAGCCGTTATTGACCGACTCGGCAAGCGTTGTGTAGTCGACCTGATCCGGCGGCGTTCGCCGCAGGGCCTTGTTCGCGCGATAGATGCGCCGGCGATCAAGGGGATAGAAGCGAAGGGTCGTTTCGCTGTAGCGCTCGATGAAGAGCGCCGTCATGCGGCCGATGGCGACGCTGCGAAACACGGGACGGAAGGGGAGGCGGAACTTGTCGATGGCCGCCAACAACCCCTCGACCGCCAGTTGGACGAAGTCGAGGTAGTCCATGTGGCTTTTGGGCGTCTTGCCATAGAACATGCGCGCGCGGCTGATGGCCAGTGGCAGGTTGGTCTCAACCAACTCCTGCCGCGCCGCAATCAGCTGCTGGCTGAGTTCCCAAAAGGGGCTAGAGGTGCCGTTTTCCCATCCCTTCTCGATGATGCGACGAGCGAAGGCGACGAAGGGGAAGTTGAAGTGGTACCTGAACAGGCTACGGACAGAGTTCGTACGGATGGCGGGGGAAATCTCATCGATGAAGATGCCCTCAGGCTCTCGAAAGTAGGGCTGGGCGGCAAGGGCGTTTCTCCGCTCGTCGCGGATAAAGGTCACGAAGCGATCGTAGACGTCGAGACCCCGCGGGTCCTGAATCAGCGCCTTGCGGCAACGATCCTCAAGGTCCACCAGCAAGTTCATCTGCCGGCTTTGACGATCCAAAAGCGCGTCGGGGTCGCGCACCGGCATCTTCTCGTACTTGGCGAGCGCCCCAGCGACGTTGGCGGCAAAGACCTGCACGAAGCCATCGTCGTCGATCTTGGGTTTGCCTTTTGTTTTCTTAGCCATTGATTTTGACCTCGGTTGCCGGCTCCCAGATGTCGGAATAGACGGCGCGACGTGATTCGGCTTGACGATGAAGTTCTGGGACATCGACGACATCGAAGTCAGTGAAGATGAAAGACGACTTGCCTTCGGGTTTGCGTGTTCCTCGACCAATAGCCTGCCGCAAGGCAATCTCGGAGGCGCCACCTACCATGTAGATGACATGGCCGACTTTGGTGAAGTCGGTGCCTGTGGAGACACACGAGGTGCCGACGAGGATCGGCAGGTTGCCGGCGTTGAAGTCCTTGACGAGAGCATCGACGTCGGATGACTGGTAGCCGGCGGGGATGTCTTCCTTTGCCTTCTTGCCGTCGGCGGCATGTGCCAGAGCCACTTTGTGACGCAGGTGAGGAAGCAGGTGCGTGAACTGCGGCAGTTCGTCGATGAGGATGAGGCAAGGCGTCTTCAGGCGATCGACGGTCATGTTCGCGAGAGCCGCCGCGGCCTTCGCCAGCCGCCGATTGTTGACGACGTGGTGTCGGTGAAGGCGCATGATGTCTTGAGACCGGTAGTCGTCCTCGCTTTCAACCGGCACGACACGGAAGTGGGGCTTGGCGAGAAAGCCGCCGTCGATACCCTCTCTCGTCGACATCCGCATTGTCACGGGTCCCGTGATGCCCTCTAGCACCACGTCGAGTCCGTCGTTGCGCATCTGAGTCGCTGAGAAGAACATGCGATAGGGGGCGTTGGCCAGCAGCCCAAAGCAGACCTGCTGCAGAGTGGCTGCCGGCGTCAGGTGGCTTTCATCGGCGATGAAGACCTGCTTCTTCTGAAAGGTCTCCCAGTGCTGGCTGTCGGGGTCAACACGCACGAGACTAGCGGCGATGGCGATCGTCACCAGCTTGCTGCAGTCTTTCTTGCCGTCTCCGAAGAATCCAACCCTTTTGGCACCGAGGGCGTACTTGAAGTCAGCGTACAGCTGATTGGCGATGGATCTCGATGGCGCCATGACGACTGTTGGCAGCCCCAGAGCCTTGACAAGGTACAGAATGATGGTGGATTTGCCGAGGCCCGTGGCCAACTCAACGGCGCCATGGCGAGCAGCCAGCAACTTCTCGACTGCCTCACGCTGGTAGCCACGGAGGCTGTTCTTGGGCTGGTTGTCCCAAGGCACCAGTTCCCTGTCCGGGTATTCAACTTCGTTGATCAGCTGGCAGCCAAGGATCGACTGCAGCCGCGGCCCAAGGCCACTGTAGGTCTCGTCCTCCGGCAACAGGCAGGTCCCGTTCTGCTGCTCCTTCAACTTCCGCAGTTCCTCCAAGTAGGCTTCCTCGCCTCTGGATTCAATGATGCTTTGCCGCAGCCAAGCGCTGTTCTTCAGACGCTTGAGGGCGTAGACCGCCTTCTTGTCACGGTACGACAAGGCGGATTCCACCTGCAGTCGCTCTCGGCTACCTTGCGGCGGCAGGCCTTCGATGCGAGTGCGGCAAGGCGAGTAGGTTCTGAGGACGGTCATTGGGCCTTTGCGGCGTAGAAGGTGTCCACGGCCTTGAAGGCGATGATGCTGGACAAATCCTCGTGGAACTGGCGTTCGATCAGTGGGAGTTCTGATGCGTTCTCGCGGATGAAGGCCAAGATCCTTTGCAGCCGCGCCGCCAAGGCGCGGCGGCTTTCTTCCCCATGAAGGCGATTGAGGTCCTTGGCGATGGGGGCATCTGATTCATGGCAGACAACGAGCATGTCGTAGTCGCGAATGAGATCCACGACGCCTTCCTTGTCTGCCATCAGCTTCTCAAAGGGGTCGTCGGTGAGGTACAGCAGCGAGTTCAGAGGCGAGGAGTCGCTGATGACGATGACCTGCTTGTCATTCATCAGGTCCTCGGCCTCTGCCTGCTGCCCAAGGATCTCCGACTGGTCGCGATCGGTGAGGACAACGGCCTGACCAGTCTGTCGCCGCTTCTTGGCGATGTAGCCGCGGGCGATCTCGACCACGAACTCAGCGCAAACGCCCATGCGCTTGAGTTCCACGAAGGTCATGGCCGCCAACGTCGTTTTCCCAGACGAGGGGATGCCGAGAAAACCGATCAACATGCCAGTCTCCTGAGATGAGGTCAACAATCCATAGCACAAAACTGCCTGATCCGGGGGTCATCGGCCACCCGCCGAAGTCTTGTGCTATCGCGCGCGGCCGCGCGATGAGTCCATGCGCGGACTCTTTCTTTAGTTACAATAAATAGGGAAGTTTCACTGCATACAGCTTCCATGAATCATTCTCTATTATTGGATACTTAGTGCAGCCGACGCCTGACCGGCGTCAGCTGACTTTAGTTGCGGCCTTCAGCTGAAGGCGTCAGTAACGCGCGCGCGATAGCACTCGATTTTCTTTGCTGGCGCCTGCAAAAAAGACTTGACAGGTGTCTCGCCTCGACCACAGACTCGGCGGCTGGAGGTAGACATGGCTCAGAAGCGCCTGTATGTGGTGAGGTTTGAGATGGAGTACCCGGTTCTGGCGGAGGACGCCGACGAGGCGACGTCTTACATCGACGACGCAATCGATGATTTGTCTTACACGCAAGACAACGCCGAGGCGCGGCTGATGGCCTTCTCCGCCTCTGGCGCCCCGGTCCTGCCCAAGCGCTACATGCTCAGTTCCTTGGTGTACGGCGCCGATGAAGACACAACGCTCGCGGGTGCCATCGCCAAGGAGAAGGCGATCAGGGAGTTTGAGAGCAAGCAGATGAAGCTGTTCTGAGGCGCTGGAAAACGGGCTGTGCTATGAGTCGCGAGAAGTCGCAGGAGAACCCAGCCCATGACCAGCTACCAGAAAGTCAAGTCCGTCGCCAAGAACGTCACGCCCAAGGGCAAGCGACTGGAGTCGACGATCCTTGAGACCATGTCTCGGGTCTCAGAGATCGTCGGCGCCACCCTCGGCCCCGGCGGCCAGCAGGTCTTGATTGAGCGACAGGAAGACCTGCCGCCGTTCGTCACCAAGGACGGCGTCACGGTCTACCGCAGCCTCGGCTTTGCCGATCCCGTGGCGCACGCCATCATGGAGACGGCGCGTGATGCCAGCATCCGCACGGCCTCGGAGGCCGGCGACGGCACCACGACGGCGACCGTGCTGTCGGAGGCCATCGTCCGCCACACCCTGAACTTCACGCGCAACAACCCCAAGGTCTCTCCTCAGCGCGTTGTTCGCAGCCTCCAGCGAGTCTTCAATGACTCCTTGGAGCCGATGATCCGAGACCTCGCCATCCCCGTTGATTCCTCGTCGGAGCAGGGGCAGAAGCTGCTGAAGCAGATCGCTTCGACTTCGGCCAACGGCGACGGCGAACTCGCCGATGCCGTTTCGCAGGCCTTCGACATCACGGGCGACGACGGCAATGTGACGATCGTTGAGTCTTCGGGCCCCAGCGGTTACGACGTTGAGAAGATCAGCGGCTACCCGATCCAGATGGGTTACGAGGATTCGATGGCGCGGTTCTACTCGCGCTTCCTCAACGACGTCGCCAATCAGCGCGTGCTCCTCGATGATCCTGTGTTTGTGCTCTTTGACGGCCGCGTCACGGAGTTCCAGACCCTGTTCCCGGCCCTGCAGATGATCAGCGAAAAGTACGTTTCGCTGGGCTACAACCACAACGTCGTGGTGGTGGCCGCTGGCTTCAGCGAGAGCGTCCTTGGTCACCTCGCCATCAACTTCAACGAGCCCAACACCATCAAGATCGTGCCGATGATGGTGCCGATGTCGCCGCAGCTGAATGCGCAGCGCGCCTTCCTTGAGGACGTGGCGGCTGTCACCGGCGCCCGCATCTTCGACCCCCTCAACAGCCCCATGGACAAGTGTCAGCTGGAGGACTTCGGTGCGCCGATGGTCGACGAAAGCGACGAGCGTGGCACGCGCATCCGCTGCCGCGGCATTCGCCACCTTGAGATGTACCGCTTCCGGTCGACGCTGATTGGCGTCCCCGAGGAAGAGGGCACCGAGGCGCGTCTCGTCGAGCGCATGGAGGCCCTGCGTCAACAGGCGGCACAGAGCGGCTCCAGCGAACTCGATCGCATGCTCATTCAGGAGCGCATCGCGCGTCTGACGGGTGGCATCGCCCGGCTTCGTTGCCTTGGCGCCAGCAACGGCGAACTCAAGGAGAAGCGTGACCGCGCCGAGGACGCCGTCTGCGCCGTCCGCGGTGCCCTGAAGACCGGCGCTCTGCCGGGTGGCGGCTGGACCTTCCTCTACCTCTGCGCGGCGCTGCGGGCGGCCGAGGACCCCATGGGCATCCTTGAGCAGATCCTGATTCCTTCGCTGGAGGAGCCGCTGCGTCGTCTGCTGACGAACGCCGGCTACAACGCCAGTGAATGCGAAGAGGCGCTGAAGGCTGTGAGCGCCAACGCCAAGGCGCTCTACGAGGACCCGGAAGAGAGCCTTGAGTCGGCGACGATCGTTGACGTGTCGAGCGGCAAGACAGTGCTGGCGCTGCAGGAGGGGGTTGTCGACGCTCTGCCCGCGGTCTTGGAGGCGCTGCGCAACAGCCTTTCGATCGCCAGCCTCCTCGGTACCCTTGGCGGCACCGTCGTCTTCCACCGCGACACGGATCTGGAGCGTACCGAGGCCCGCGCCGCCGCGGCCTTTGAGCGCAACGCGAATGTGAATCCAGCCGACGAGAAGCCCTGATGCCAGTCTACCGTTATCGCTGCCCGGAATGCGGAGCCGACCACGAGCGGATTCGCAGCAAGCCCCCGGAGTCTCAGCCCTGCCCCAAATGCGGGGCTGAGATGGCACGGGCCCCCAAGGGGCCGGGCGTGGCGGTAATGGAGACGCTCGACAATGGCGTCATGACGCGACCCGTGGAGCGGGTCGTGGACCAGCCACGCCTGCATCGAGAGAAGATCAACCACGTCGAAACCGACGCCAACATCGAAACGTGGTCGGGGCGGCGAGTCGGAGAGGGTTGACAGGCTTCGTCGTGTCTGATAATCGACGAGAATGCGCCTCAACATCAAAAGCCTTGAACTCAGCCGTTTCCGCAGCTATGTGGAGCCGGCTGGGGTTCTTTTTCCAGAAACGGGACTTGTACTGGTGCGCGGCAACGGATCCGGCGCCGGCAAGTCCAGCCTCTTCATGGCCATCTACGATGCCATCGGCATCTGCCCCGTCCCCGCGACGCAGCTGAAGTCGTGGCACGGAGATGGTTGCCGCAGAGTGTCGCTCCAGCTTGAGGCGGATGGAAAGGACATTTCCATTCGCCGCGGCGAAGCGCAGTCACTGACGATCGATGGCGCTGAAAAGGCCATGGAGTCGCTGCCGTCGGCACTCGGCGTCAAGGACCTTGAATGGCTGTTGCCGTTGACTTATCGGCCACAGAATGGCGGCTCCTTCTTTCTCTCCCTCGGCGACGCCGAGAAGAAGAGTTTCCTCTCCAGTGTCCTTGGCCTTGATGCCTTGGAGAAGGCGTTTGAAGAAAGCCAAGAGAAAATGCCGAGGCTGCAGGCGGCCAAGGAGGCGGCAGCGGCCCGACTTGCTTCCATCGCCGGCGGCCTGCAGGCCAACAAGGAGGCGCTGAAGGGGGCTGGCGGCGTTGCTCTTGACGACCTGACGGCGGCACAGGATGCCGTTCGGATTGCGGTGGAAGAAGCGAAGGACGCCGTGCAGGCGGCACGGGCCGACGTCACCGCTCGCACGGCGGAAATCTCCCAGCTGCAAAAGCAGTCGCCGCAGCTGACGCCGGAAGCTGAAGAGCAGGTTGCGGCGTTGCGAGCGCCGCCGCCAGCCGATCCGATGCTTGCTCAGTTTGAGTCACGCCTCAAGGCCGTGGATCAACAGGAGGCGGCGGCGAAGAAAGAGTGGTCGGAGGCCAACGCCGCGTACCTGAAGGCCACGCAGGCGTGGTCTCTGGCGTCTACGAAGCTGGCGAAGGCAGAGGCCGACCTCGCTGCCCTGCGGCGGCAGGAGCAGACGAAGGCGGCCGAGTTGGAGTCCCTGACTTCAGGCGTCTGCCCCACCTGCCATCAGCCTTGGCACGATCACGAAGAGCAGTCCGACCGTTCGATGTCTCTTGCGGAACTGCGCAAGCGCATCACCTCGCAGGAGACTGTCGTTGCCGAGATGGCGGTGACGCAAGAAAAACCGCAGCCGCCTCCCCAGCCCGATCTGTCCCAGCAGCAGAAGATGCGCGTGGCCCTGAGGCAGCGCTACGACCAGCTGCAGCTGGCTCATCGCCAGAAGGCACTGGAGAACTCGGCGGCCGCAGATGCATTGATTGCCGCCGCCCGCGTCGACCTCGATCGTCGCCTGAGCGCCCTGACGACTGAACGCGCTGAGGCGTCACAGAAGCTGACGGAAGCCACCAATCGCTTGCAGGCCGCCGAGCACCACAAGGCGCTCGTGGGTCTCATCGTCCGCGCGCAGCTGGATCTGACTCAGGCGCAAGAAGTCCTTGACCAAGCCCTCGCCGAGATGAAGGCCGAGGATGACTTCAGGGCCCTCGTCGGCCCCAAGGGCTTCCTCGGCGCCATCTTCGATGAGGTGCTGGAGGAGATCAGCACCGAGACCAATCGCCTGCTGGCACTCATGCCAAACGTCACACATGTCAGCCTGCAGCTTTCGTCGACGAAGACCTCGGCGACATCCAAGAAGCAGCAGAAGGTCATCACTCCCGTCTTCCGCAGCCATGGCCATGAGATCGCCGGCGCTTGGATGCGGGTCTTCAGTGGCGGTCAGGTGACGGCCATTCAGCTGGCGCTGGATCTGGCTGTGGCTCAGGTGCTGGGGCGCCGTACGGGCCTTGAGGCTGGCTGGCTGATCCTTGACGAGCCCTTCGTGGGGCTTCCGGCTGCGGAGACGGAGCAGGTCATGGAGGTTCTGCGGCTGCTCGCAGAAAAGCGCTTGCTTCTTGTCGTGGACCATGGTACTGAAGCGCAGCAGATGTTTTCGCGGACGATCGAAGTCGTAAACGAAAACGGTCGTAGCAGACTACAATAGGAGCACACAAATGCCGAAGAAGATGAAGGCCGAAAAAGACCCCTTTGCCAACCTTGACAGCGACTTCAAGGACGCAATCCTGCAGGGCGAAGAGACGGCGGTGCGCGCCGCGGCCTCCAAGGTCGCCCTCGATCAGGAAGAACTCATGTCGGCCAAGGAAGGCGACGAGGACCTGAAGCAGGCGATGGCGGCGGCGTCGGTGGCCAGCGCCGTCTACCGCGAGGGCACGAAGATGAACAAGCTGCGCATCAAGTTCATCCGCAGCGTCCTCAAGAGCCGCGGTCTGGAGTGAATGCATGTTTCATGCCGTGCGTTTTTAGGATTTGAAAAACGCATGGAATGTTTCTTGCGACGCAAGATGAGTTGATCCAACCCCGGTCGAAAGGCCGGGGTTGTGCTTTATGCGACGTGAATCTTGGTTTTCCACTTCCGTTGACGCATAGCGGGGTGGCGGAGCGAGTATGCGCGTCCTCGGCCTCGACTTGTCCAGCAATCCCGGTTTCGCGGTTGTCGAGGCTGAGCCCGAGGGGCAGCTGAGGTTGATTGCCTACAAGGGCTATCACGTCGAGGCTAAGTCGTCGTTCCCATTTGCTCATGTTGACATCGCTGAATCCGTAACCAAAATCGTTGTGGATTGGGTGGAGAATCATTCTCCAGACCGAATCGTCATTGAGCAAACGAATCTGGGCAAGGCAAGGTACTCCCAGAAGCAGCTTGAGTTCATTCATTTTGCTGTGATCAAAGAACTGCGATCACGCCACCTTGATTTCGTCTATGTTGACTCCTCTGAATGGCGCCGCGCCCTTGCGCAGCGGCTGTCGAAAGAGGATCGAAAGAACAACGCCAAGGTGGCGAAGGCAAAGAAGACCGAGGACCCCTTGGCGACCAAGAAGGCGCTTGGGGTATCGGGCAAAATCACACACAAGCATCTCTCTGTGGCTTGGGTGAACGCCAACTTTCAGCTGCAGCTGAAGTTGAAGGACAACGACGTCGCTGACGCCGTGTGTCTTTGCGCCGCGGCGATGCAGCCCGGCATCCGATTCTGCGACGGAACCTGAGGAAAACTCTGGCCAAAGACGAAGTGGGATGTTAGAGTCCCGCTTCGTTGTCGGCATATTTTGGCGATGACACAAGGAGGACAGAATGCTGGTGAGACCACTTGATAAGGGCATGGGCGAGGCTGTGGCGCGGCGTACCGTTTATCGGCCGTCCGATGAGGGTTCGTGGGCCAACGTGGCGAAGCGCGTGGCGCTGGGGAACACTCTGCTGGGTCATCCGACGACCATGCAGGTTGAATGCGAGGCGATGACCGAGGCCATTGCCTCCGCGTCGTTGCTGATGTCGGGTCGCCACCTGCAGCATGGTGACGATCAGCAGCCGCGTCGCTCGATCGAGGTCTTCACCAACTGCTCGTCGGCGGCGGCTTCGTTCGCCAAGTTCTACCTGCTGCTGAATGGCAGCGGCGTCGGTCGCGGCTACGACGACCACATGATGGTTGTGGACTGGCAGAAGGGACCGAACATTCGCCTCGGCCTCTCCGCCGAACACACCGATCACCCGCACTCTCCCGAAGCCATCCGCGAGTTCGCCCGCAGCTGGGGAATGTCAGTCGACGACGTTCCGGCTCTCCTCGATTCCTTCACCCTCAATCACCACGCTGTTGCGGCGGCGATCGCCGAAGGCAAGTTTGAGGACGACAATCACGTCTACATGCAGGTCGACGACAGCCGAGAGGGCTGGGCCCATGCCTTGGAGCGCTGGGAGACGATGGCATTCCTGCAGGATCGCCGGACGCTGGTGATTGACTGGTCGCTGGTGCGCGCCAAGGGCACACCGATTGGCGGCATGCAGGATCGTCCGGCCTCGGGGCCGCTGTCGCCGATGCGCGCTTTCTGGCGCGTGACGTGGAACGTCGTCATGGCCTCGGAGATGCCGCTGTGGCGTCAGGCCATGGTCGTCGACCACTACATGAGCGAAGAGGTGCAGGTTGGCGGTGCCCGTCGTGCCGCGCGCATGTCGACCAAGGACTGGCGCGATCCCGGCATCATCGACTTCATCGAGATCAAGTCGAAGGGCGGACTGTGGACGAGCAACAACTCGATCACCGTCGACGCCGAGTTCTGGCGCCTTGTGGCTGAAGGCGATGTGCGGGCCAAGGAAATCTTTGACGCCGCCACCGCCTGCTCCTTCATCAACGGCGAGCCGGGCTTCATCAACGGCGACCTGCTGGAGAAGCATGGCCAGCGTCAGGTCTACGACGATGGCAGCGACTTCCGCAGCGACCGCTTTCAGGCGCGGTGCGCTCAGCCGCTGCTGAAGGCACTGGGGGAGCGTGCGACGACCTGCAGGTTTGAGTACATCACCAACCCCTGCGGTGAAATCGTCCTCCACACCCTCGGCGCCTACTGTGTCATCGCCGACGTCGTCCCGCTCTTTGCCTTCCCCGGCACCCTTGACGAGGCGATTGCCATCCGTCAGGCCCTCGTCTGGGGTACGGCCAACGAGGAGATGCACGCGAAGGTGCGGCAGTGGGACGACAACTTCCACAAGGCCGCCAAGATCGCGACTCGTGCCCTGATGCGCGTCAACAAGATGCCGGCCCTCTACCAGAAGGAAGTCGAGCGTACCCAGCGCATTGGCGTTGGTCTCACCGGCATCCACGAGTATGCGTGGCTGCGGTTCGGCCTGACCTTCGACGACATGCTGTCTGGCAGCCCCGAAGCCAACCAGTTCTGGGCCATGCTTCACCATGTCTCGGAGGCCATCAAGCAGGAGTCGATCGACTACGCGCAGGAACTCGGGGTCTCGCCGCCGCACACGGTGACGACCGTCAAGCCCGCGGGGACGACCAGCAAGCTGTTTGGTCTCACTGAAGGCGCTCACCTGCCTTCGATGGCCAGCTACCTGCGTTGGGTCCAGTTCCAAGGTCGCAAGACGGAGGCTGGTGAGTGGGCGAAGGCCAGCGATCCGCAGCTGCCGGTCTTTGAGTCCAAGGGCTACCCGATGCGTCAGCTGACGCAGTACGCTGGTACCACGATCGTCGGCTTCCCGACGGTGCCGCTCGTCAGCCGCCTCGGCATGCCGAAGGTGACGACGGCTCCTGAGGCCACGCCCGACCAGCAGTACCAGTACCTGCGTCTGCTGGAGGAGAACTGGATTGGCAAGCACCGCGGCAATCAGGTGTCCTACACCCTGAAAATCTTCACCGACCGAGTGTCGTTGGACGAGTACCGCGGCATTGTCTTGCGCAACCAGTCGACCATCCGCTGCTGCAGCGTCATGCCGACGCTTCCCGAGTCGCAGATGGGCTACGAGTACCTGCCCGAGCAGGCCGTGACCCTCGACGAGTTGGCGGAGATCATGGGCAAGATCAAGGACGACGACCTGAAGCAAGAGATCGACATCAACACCCTTCTCTGCTCAACCGGCGCCTGCCCCATGTGACCTCAGCGATCCCGTAGTGAAGCGGCCCCGCAAGGGGCCGTTTCTTTTTGCTATACGACGAACATGCCCGTCTTTCCTTCTTCCAATCCCCCGCGCCGCCGCCCGCCCGTCGCCCCCATCTACGATGAGGACGATTACGAGGAAGAGGATCAGTGGGACGCGGAAGAAGAGGAAGAAGAGATCGAGGCGCCCGAAGCCGCGTCGGAAGACGAGGAAGAAGACATCGCCATGCTGGCGGTGGAGGAGCGCATCGAGGCCGCCAACTACCTGCGGGCTCTGCTGACCGCCGATCTCTTTGGTGGCGACCTCTCTGTGGCCGCCGGCCGCGTCCAGCGCATGGTGCGTTCGATCCTGCGCCGTGAACTTGAGGTGCTGCTGGGTCTCAAGCAGCGAGAGACTGCGGCGCCCGTGGTCGCAGAGAGCCCCTTCTCGCCTGAAGAGGTGGGGGTACTGAAGCTGCTGGCTGCCCGCGCTCGCGAACCGCGGACTCAGGCACCTCAGGTGTCTGTACAGCAGGTTGCCGTACAGCCGCCGTCGCCCGTCGTTGTCGCGGCACCGCCCAAGGCACCTCAAGTGACGCCCGTGAAGGCTGCGCCTGCGACCAAGCCAAAGCAGGCTCCGCAGAAGGACAGGATTCAGCCAAAGCAGGCTCCGCAGAAGGACAGGGTCGTGAAGCAGGCGCGGCCGAAGCCCGCCGAGAAACCGACGCCCGTGGTTCCTGATGGCGAAACGCCGCCCGTCGACCCGGTCTCGGGCATGCACGTCGAGATGAAGGGTGACGTGCGCCGCACCAAGAACGGCCGCATCAAGCGGACGCTGATGGTCGGCGATCAGAAGATCACCAATGACCTGACGCCTCAGGTCGTCAACCCCAACCGTCTGCCGATGCCGCAGGGCGCCCAGTTTACTGCTATTACGCAGATGCAGGCCGCCGAGACCGTCGCCGCTCAGGGCGGCAAGGCTTCGCAGATTGCCGCCGTCGCTCTTCAGTCGTGAGAAAGGACCAGAACATGAACGCCGCCAATGGTTTCCGTGAATCGTCCACCCCCAACACCGCGCAGCGCGTGAAGGCAATGGAGAAGCAGCTGACTGATGTCCGCAAGATGGGCCCGGCCATCCTCCAGAAGCTGTCCGGAGACCTCAACCAGCTGGCGCAGGCCGTCAGCCAGCGCCTCAGTTCAATCGACGAGGTTCTGGCGGTTCTCGTCGAGGAGATCGGCGCCGAAGAGGTTGAGTCGCGCATTCAGGCTCGCCGGCTCAAGGCCCGCGTGGCTGATGTCGAGCGCAGCAAGCAGGCCATCGCCAATGGTCTGGAGAAGGGGCTGCTGACGGAGGCGCCGGCCGTGGCCGAGGACAGCCTCATCGTCGGCTTTGAGACCGACTCCGCCGGCGCCCAGCAGAACCCGCCGTTCTCGTCGCTGCCCTTCGCTCAGCTTCAGCCGAGCCTGAAGGAAAAGTTCCTCAACGCCAAGGCCGGCGATCGCCTTGAGATCGACGACGGTGGCACCTTCACGATCGAGGCCGTCTACAAGATCGAGAAGGACAAGATCGAGGCGGCTGCGGCGGCCGAGCGCGACGAGGCGCTCAAGGCGGCAGCAGAGATGCCTCCCGAGGTCGCCGCTGAGGCAGCTGCGGGCTGAACAGGGGATTGCCCTAAAAGAACGCGCCCGGCTCAGCCGGGCGTTTCTTTTTGTTGACTGAATGCTATCTGCCAACATACTGGCGGCGGTTTACGCGCCAAGGAGTTTCCACATGGCTTCAAAGACGCCGCGGTCTGATTCCAAGACCAGCCCCCTTCTTCAGCAGGTTCTCGACAAGGCAAAGCCCAAGGAGAACAAGACGACGAGAAGGAGGATGCGCGAAGAGGTCGTGGCCGACGCCCTCTTGGAAGAAGTCGGCGAACTCTATGAGCGGCATCGGCTGTCACGCAACCGAACCATCACCACCGTCGCTGCCCGCGACAGCCTCTTCCGCGAAGACCTTCAGGCCTCTCTCTCGGCCATCTTCCGTCACAAGATCGTCGCCAAGCCCTACACGCCCAAGAAGAAGAAGGTGACCGAGCGCGCGCTCAACCTCCTTCTCTCTGACCTCCACTTTGGAGCCAACCTCGATCCCCGCGAGGTGCCACTGCGATTTGGCCCCCACGAAGAGGCGCGGCGCATGGCGGCGGTAGTGGCGCAGACCGCTGAATACAAGCTGCAGTATCGCGATGAGACGATGCTCAACATTCATCTTGCCGGCGACATCATTGAAGGTGAACTGCACGATCCGCGGAATGTCAAGCCGTTGGCCGAGCAGGCCGCAGCCGCCATTCACTACCTGACGCAGTCGATCGCCCACCTCGCCACGCGCTTCAAGGCCGTGAATGTCTACTCGACGCCGGGCAATCACGATCGCAACATCTCTCGCCACCGAGAGCGCGCCATCTCCCAGAAATGGGACAGCATCGGCAACATCATCTACTTCGCCATCAAGACGGCTCTGGCGTCGATCCCCAACATCTCTTTCGAGATCCAGCACGCCCCCTACTACCTCTATGACTCCTTCGGTCGCAAGGGCATGGTCACCCACGGCGACACGGTTGCCAACGTCGGCTACCCCGGCAAGACGATCTCGATTGACACCGTCACAAAGGTCGTCAATGCCCACAACGGCCCCGTGAGTGAGCACGAGCGTATCGGATTGCTGGCGATCGGCCACGTCCACATCGGATCCTGTGTGCGACTGCCCAATCGCGCCGTATTCATCAGCAATGGCGCCCTTGTTCCTCCGGGACCTCATGCGCTCTCACTGAACTCTTTCGATGCGGCCTGTGGACAGATGCTGTGGGAGAGTGTGCCGGGGCACATGGTAGGCGACCACCGCTTTCTCGTCGTCGACGAGTACACCGACCGTGAAGCGGATCTGGAAAAGATCGTTTCGCCGTTCAAGGGGTTCTAGTAGGTGTGGGGAAACGGGGATGGTGCATGGCAAAGATCCTTCGCCGAAGCCGCGGCTTCACAAAGGCATGTTCCGTGGTTTGACGGCCTCGGAAATCGAGGGTCTGGTGCGGGTACTGGCTCAGGAATCGAGGGATCTGGCGTCCGCGGAATCAATCAATCGCGTGATGCTGGCTGACATCGAATCGCACCTACGGACCACTCGACTGCACCTCGCGAAGAACGAAGAGAACATTGAGGCGATCAAAAAGGCGCTGATTGTTATACTGGAAGAGTATCGGCATACCATCAAGCGCATCGCCGAGGGCACCAGCAGGATCGCGGAACTACAGAAAAGCCAACGGAGACTGAGTAATGAGAGGACGCAAATCAACGACAGGACCGCCGCCGTCTCCGAAGCCCTCCGCCTCGGCAACGAAGCTGCAGCCAGAGCCTCGCCGGTCATCGCCGGTCGTTTCGGCGGAAGATCAGAAACGCCTTCGGAATGAGCCCGACTTCGTCCTCATGCGACACTGCGACAACAGCCTCGCAAGGGTCGTTGCGCGTCACCCAGAGGGGGTGCCGCACAAGGTCATCGCCCGAGCACTGGGGTTGACGGAGGAAGAAGTCGCTCAGATCCTGCAGAAGGCGCTTGGAAAGATGAAGGAGCACATGACATGATGGAAGACGTCGTTGAGGATTTCTTCAATCCCCAGACCCTTGAGTGGGACACCAAGACCAACTGGCCCTACACCCAGAACTGTGTGGTCAGACGAGGAGGCACGGTGTTCGTGGCACGTCGCGCGGAATGGCTTGAGGTAGCCCCAGAGCACGCAGATGGCGTGCTGTGGGGGCTGATCCCCATCAAGAGCCTTCCGGCTGAGGACTTCTCTGCGCTCTGTCGCTGGCTCGCTGAAGCCGGTTGACTTCAGGCGCCAGTGTGGGTAAGAGGGAGGGATGCTACAGCGCAACCCTCCCTCTTTTCATTGCCATCCCCAGAGCCTTGACTCGGGTTCAACCCCCGAGGCCATCATCAAGCGAGAGATGGAGTTGGGCACGGGGACCATTACCGTCACCGACCACGGCTCCCTGTCCTGCTGCCGCAAGGTCTATGACCTCGCTCGCGGCAAGGGGCTGACGCCGATCCTCGGCATCGAGGGTTACTTCCGCGACGACAACTGCCCGATTCTGCGCGCCAAGGGCGTCGACCCCGCGAAGCACCTCAAATACTACCACATCACCATACACGCCCTCGACCAAGAGGCTTACCACAAGATCGTTTCCAAGACGTCGTTGGCTCGCACTGAGCGCCATGGCAGCGAGGTCAAGCCGCTGTTCACTTGGGCGGACTTGGAGGAGATCGGTGCCTGCAACGTCACCGTCGGCAGCGGCTGCCTCGTGGGTATGGTGCAGCGCCACCTGTTGGCGCATGGCGACTTGGCTACCGCCGAGGCCTACTATGCGCGCCTGCGATCGATCGTGCGCCCCGGCAACTTCTACGCCGAAGTCTTCCCGCACTCCTGTACCCACAACTGGGTGCAGGGCGTCTTCGTGACCTTTGCCGACGGCACCGAGGTCCGTTACTACGACGAGAAGAACCTGCGCCTTGGCAGTGGCCTGCAGGTGAAGGCGGCGGAACTCGCCAAGGCCTTTGCCCACAAGGGCTGGAAGGGCGACACGCTGGTGGCGGTCATGGATCGCCGGGTGTGGCGCGACCTTGAGCCCAAGGCCATCGTCAAGGTGAAGCGCGTCGAGGCCTTCATCGAGAACGAGTGCCTGCCATGGACGACCAACCCCAACGTCCAGCAGGCGTGCAACGAGATCATCCTTGGCTTCGCCGACAAGTACGGTGACCCCGTGGTCATCAGCGACGACAGCCACTACGCGACGGCCGACGACAAGATCGTGCAGGACATCCGCCTGCAGCAGCAGGGCAACTGGCGCTTCTACGGCACCTACGCCCGCCAGTCGGCGGCCGATTCATGGGCCTACTTCAAGGCCAACAACACCACGGAGGCTCAGTTTGAGGGCTGGGTGGAGAACAACGTCGCGTGGGGTCAGCGCTTCAAGGACTTCAAGCTGGTGGAGCCGCCGTCGCTGCCCACGAAGTTCTACCCCTCCGACACCCTCAACCACACCATCGACCTCGTTCGGCAGCAGGGGCGGATGCAGTGGAAGGACCAGAAGTACGTTGATCGGCTGCGGGCGGAGATCAACCTGCTGCACTACAACAAGACCATCGATCTGCTGCCCTACTTCTTTGTGGGGGCCGACGTTTGCAACGCCTACTCGCAACAAGGATTTCTGACTGGGCCGGGCCGCGGATCGGCCGCCGGTCTCCTGTTGACGTACCTGCTGGGCATCACCCACGTCGACCCGCTGAAGTATGACCTGTCGATGGATCGCTTCCTGACCGTCGATCGCATCAAGTCGGGAAAGTTGCCTGACATTGACTTTGATTTTCCGTCTCGGGATATTCTCGTAGAAGAGCACGACGTGGATATGATAGAAATCGTCATGGAAGACGGATCCAAGAAGATCATCTCGCCCTCTCAGAAGATCAAAACCAGTCAAGGAATGATGACAGCACAGGAAGCCTTCGATCGACAGGCTGAGGTGATCGAATGATTTGTCAAAGATGCAACAAGGACGAGCGATACAAAGATGGCAAATGCAAGCCATGTGCTCGCGCAAGAGCCAGAGAAGACTACCATCAAAATGCCGAAAAACGGAAAAGACAGGCACAGGAATGGAAAGAGAATAACCGAGAAAGAGCCAGAGCCTCGGGTCGCAGGGGAGGACGAACTGATTGGCAGCCGGGTGAGCACGAAAGAGCAGAGGCCGCCCTAAAGACGGCAAACCGGTGCGAGGTCTGTGATAGCGTCGACCCTCGCCATAAACGTGGATGGAACGCCGACCACGATCACGCCACCGGGCTTTTCCGTGGCATCGTCTGCCATCCATGCAACATTGCCATCTCTCATGTAGAGAAGTTTGACCTAGACCGCGGGCAGCAGGTCTGGTACTACCTTGCAAGGAAGAAACGATGAAAATCACCTCAATCAACGCCGTCACGGTGAGAGCGGAACCTTGGCTCAAGCAGCGCTTCGGCGCCGACCACTACGCGCAGATCAGCGCCGACACGACCCTGAAGCTGCGGTCGTCGGTGAAGGACGTTGCGCGCGCCACCCACGGCTCAGTGCCGCCTGACGTCGAGGAACTGACCAAGCAGTTCCAGAATCCTCCTCAGGGCATCAGCGACAGCGACTTCGTCTTTGGCTACACGGCCAACGACGAACACGTCCCCGGCAGCATCGAGACCGACGCCGCCCTCAAGACCTACATCTCCCGATACCCCAAGGAATGGGAGACGGTGCAGCGGCTGCTGGGTATCGCGCGGTCCAAGACCCGTCACGCCTGCGGCTTCATCATCGCCAATCGCCCTGTCCATGAGTTCATCCCGTTGATGGACATCGGCGGCGTCACGGCCACGCAGTACACCTCTTCTGCCGTCGAGGCCGCCGGCGGGCTGAAGATGGACTTCCTTGTCGTCAACAGCCTTGGCGACATCAAGGATGCCCTGAACCTGATTCAGGAGGGGACGTTGCCCGGAGGCCGGGCCAGTGGCGACGAGGGTCTGCGGTATCCGGCGACGCTGGTGATCAACGGCCGCCTTGTGCCGCGCCATCGTCTTGTGCCCGACGGCAACGGCGGCTTCTACGACATTTGGGATCTGCCCGAGGATCAGGCGGTGTTTCGCGAGATCAGCGAGGGCAAGACCGAGACCGTCTTCCAGTTCAACACCCCCGGCGCCATCCAGTGGCTGCGGCACTTCAACCACTGGAAGGACGAGATGGCTGGACACAAGGCCATTGACTCCATTGAAGCCATGTCGGCCTTCACGGCCCTTGACCGCCCCGGACCCTTGGATGCCTACGTTGAGGGGCCCGATGGCCGCCAGCACAACATGCTCGTGGAGTACGCCCGCCGTGCCCGCGGCGAAGAAGCCTGTGGCAGCATCAATGCCCTGTCAGTCCTCTTTCCCGAGACCTATGGCGTCCTGACCTACCAAGAGCAGCTGCAGCGCGCGTATCGCGAGTTGACGGGCTGCAGCGGCTCAGAGGCCGAGGAGTTCCGCACCAACGTCGCGAAGAAGAAGATGGACAAGGTCCTGAAGGCCTACCCGGCGTTCATTGAGCGTGCTTCCGCCAAGGTTGGCGGCGAGCAAGTCGCCAAGACCATCTGGGAAACCTTCGTTACATGGGGACAATACGGCTTCAACAAAACTATGGACCAAAGCACAATCTTGTCTACGGTTGACGGTGACCAGAAGCGCATCGTCGATTTCAAGGGCGGAGAGCATGTTTGGTGTGTTGATGATCATGGGCAAAAAACCGCGACCGAAGTCGTGGCGTTGCATGATCATGGCGAACTGATGGGTTGGGAACTTGAGTTTGACGATGGCTACAAGGTAGTTGCGTCATCTCATCATAAGTTCTTGACAGAACTTGGCCAGACACCCCTTCATGAAATCATTGATCGGGATTTGGAGGTGCTTGGTGGCGTATCAATGGAAGAATCGAGTGGTGGGCATTCCAATGGCGTGCGGCCAGAGGGTGCCGAAACGCCAGAGGGCGATGCACAAAAGGGACTGCGCGACTTGCGCGGCCGTGAAAGCGGAAAACATTCGGCAGAGGATGATTGCGCACAACACTCGGCCGGAACAGAAGGCAGCGGCCTCGGAGGCCGCTCAGAGAACTTCGTCTCGGCGAGACATCCAGCTGCAGCGAGTGGCGCGAATGCATGCTTGGCAGCGAGAGCATCCAGAACAGATCGAGGCGATCTGGGAATCCGCCAGAAGAGCAGGCAAGAAATCGAAGGCGGAGGCATGGCTTCGATCAGAGGCGATCTTGAGTTGGCCGGATGCACAGATCCGCTGCGGGCTCAAGAAGAAGCAGGTGGACTTCGTGTCCCCAGACCACAAAATCTGGGTGGAAGTGGACGGATTCTTCCACTTTCACGAGGCATCGAAAACTCGGAAACAGTTGACGAAGATTCAGGAGAGGTACGCGATGCTGCGCGACGAAGCGCTTCGTCGCGGCGATGTGACATTGATCCGGCTTTCCGGGCAATGCTTCCGTTCTTCCGACGGGAGGATGCATCGCGAATGGCTAGAGTGGCTTACAGCGACGCTCCGCTCTCCTGTTCCCGGAGTCTGGTGCGCCGGCGCATTGTACGAGTCCGTGCAGTGGGCATCCGCCGGATGTACGATCTTGAAGTCGCCCACCCGAAACACAACTTTATGCTGTCCAACGGAGTCGTAACCAGCAATAGTCACTCGGTTTGCTACAGCCACATCGCCTACGCCTGCGCCTACCTCAAGCACCACTTCCCGCTGGAGTGGTGGTGCGCCGTCCTTGGCAATGCGTCAAAGAACGAGGTCGTCGACGACTTCTGGCGCCACTGCGGTCATCTCGTCAAGCTGCCGGACATCAACCGGTCGTCGCGCAAGTTCCGGATTGAAGGCGACCACATCCGCGCGCCCGTGGGCCTGATCGTGGGTGTTGGCGAGACGGCACAGCAGCAGCTACTGGCCCTCGCCCCCTTCGTTGACGTCCGCGACTTCTGCCAGAAGATCGAGGTCGATTGCGTTGCCCGCAAGACGCCGCTGATCGACAAGGCAACGGGGAAACAAAAGACGACAAAGGACGGCCAGCTGCGATGGACGAAGGGCCGCAGCGCGCTGACGCGAGGCGTTGTGCATCTCCTCATTGCCGCCGGCGTCATGGACAGCCTCTTCCCCGCCGACTCCACGCTGTCGGAGAAGATCGCGGCCTACGAGCAGGCGTCGGCTGAGGCCAAGGGCGAAAAGAAGATCCAGCCGGTGCCGCCCAAGTACCTCGTCAACAGCCGCGTCCTCAACTTCCAGCTGCGCAAGAAGGTGCTGCCCATCTACAGCGAGGCCCTGTATCCGCTGCTGCTGGAGGCCGACGAAGAACAATGGCCGCGGAAGGCGCTGACTCATGCCCGTCAGCCCATCTTCCGCCACATGGCCGACGACATCCCCGTCGTCAGCCATCGCCGTCTGCAGGCGCTGGAAACCATCACGCCGTGGCCCGCGGACATGAAGATCAAGGTGGCGGTGCCGTGTGTCGTCAAAGGCCGCCGCGTCTTCTCTTACGCCAAGGGCGAGAAGGAGGCCTGCGAGTTGGACCTTGACTGCGAGGGCGGTGGCGCGGTAAACGTCGTGAAGTGGCCCGACCGGAAGACGGGTAAGATTCCGGCGTGGTACAGGAGCGACATCGCTGGTGCTATTGGCCTTGCTATCTTTGAAAAATACACCGAGCGCCGGCCCTTTGGCCTCGTCGACCTGATTGTCTTCCACCAACCAGCAACAACGGAAACCGAGAATGAGCAAGAAGCCCAACAAGATGCCGCAGAACGAACCCCAGACGCCGCCTGAGACCACCAAGAAGCCGCTTGAGGTCATGCTTTTGGAGCAGATGCGGGCGCTGCGTGAGCGCGCCAACATCAACCTCGACGAGGTTCCCGCCAACGTCCGCGCTGCCTTTGGTGCCTCGCGTGCCGAGGCTCGTGAGAAGTTGGAGGTGCTGAAGCGCGAGTACGGCAAGTTCATTGACGACAACACCGTCGTCATGTTCCTGCACGGCAATCGTCGTCACTGCGGCGCATTCGCTGAGATGGCGCGTGAACTCGGGCCCGTCATTGTCGTCGACACCGAGAACGTCTACCGGCAGCTTGCCGAACTCATTCTGCCCAAGATGCGAGGGCGCACGGGGTCAATGAACTTCGACACCGCGGAGTACGTCACGCTCCTCGACGGTTTCGCTGCTCTCGCCAAGGAATACGGCATTGCCGATATGCCGCGGCCCAAGTTCCGTTCCGCGTCCTTCACCAGCGACGCGCAGGTCGTCGACTTCGTCCGCGGCCTCGTCCGCGAGGTCGTTGGTGCCGACTTCACAAATCTCTTGACACGCCACGAAGTTCTGGTACAAGCACTGGAAGTCGGCTTCCACACCAGCGTCCCCTGTGTTGTCTACAACGCCGGGGAAGAGGAAGAGGCCGTGGGCAAGAATCTTGTGAGGGACCGGAAGCGTATGATGGTCAAGACTATCATGAAGGGCGAGGATGTCACTGAGGACGCCGTTGTGGCGGCTCTCGGCGAACTCGCAGCCCTCGCCTCCGGCACCTGAACAAGCGACTGAAACAACAACTGCAACAGGAGAAAACAACCATGACCACCGCCGGATTCAACAAGCCCAAGTACGGTAACTCCGAGGCCTCGTGGGGGCGTCTGAAGATCCCGATGCCCAAGGGCCCCGATGACATCGCGCGCCTTGTCGTCCGCCTTCTGCCGCCCTTCGGCAACCTCGCGGCTCAGCGCAAGTGGAGCATCTACCACAGCGTTCACTACGGCTTTGAGGGCCGTGATGGCCGCGACCCCACCAAGACCCGCCACAAGCCCTTCGCCTGCGTCGAAGAGAAGCGCCGCGGCATGGTCGTCAGCGACTGCCCGATGTGCAACCTCATGCAGTCGCGCAAGAAGTCGCTGGAGGCCAAGCTGGCGAAGCTGAAGGCCGATGGCAAGACCGACGATGAGGCCAAGGCTCTGACCAAGGACCTCAGCGATTGGCTGCGCAAGTACAACGTCGACCGCAAGCACTACATGGCGGCGATGGACGAGTCGGGCCGCTTCCACGTCTTCATGCTCAGCCACGAGACGAAGAAGCGCCTTGAGGGTGTCATCGCCAAGATGCTTGAGCAGGACATCGATCCGCTGGACCTCGACAGCGGCGTCTGGTTTGAGTTCCGCCGCAGCGGCAACCCCAAGGTCGTCTCGTCGCTCGTCGACGAGGTGGACGTGGTCATGGAGAAGACGGTCGTCAATGGCCGTAGCTACATGGCCCCCAAGCCCGCGCCGCTCTCCGAGGACCAGACCAACGAGGCCCTGCGCATCCTGCCGAGCCTCGACACGGTGGTGACGGTCATCAGCCGCGAGCAGATCCAGCAGCTGGTCAACTGCAGCGGTGACCCGGAAGAGGTCGACGCCATCTTCAACAGCGGTCGTCCCGACTCCTACGAGTCGCGGCCGATGACGCCCAAGGCGGCGCCGACGCCGGCCCCAGCGCCCAAGCCCGCCCCGCAGGCGCCTGCCCCGGCGCCCGTGGAAGAGGAAGCGCCGGCGGCCGCGGCTGCCGATGACGACGATGAGATCGCGCGCATGGAGGCAATGCTGGCGGCCAAGAAGGCTGCGAAGGCAGCTGCCGCCAAGCCCGCGGTGGCCATCTCGGCTCCCCCAAAGCCCGCCCCGGCCCCCAAGCCGGCGCCAGCGGCGGTGGCTGAAGACGCGGACCTCGATGCCATGAGCAACGAAGACTTCCTGCGTCAGTTCCCCGACCCGTCGATGGGCTGAGCCCCTCTCGGTTCTCGCAGCAACCCGGTGAAAGCCGGGTTGCTTTCTTTTTACACCTGCGCTAGGGTATGGGTGGGGTACGTCCCCATCGAGACAAGGAGTTGCAACATCATGTCTGAAATCGATCTGCTGGAAGGAATCGACCTTTCGGTCTTGGAGGAGGCGGAGCGACGCATGCACGAAGTGGCGTCGGTCACCAAGTTCAGGGCTCAGGAACTGCTCGATCTCTTCAATCACGCCCATCTTGCGGCGTCGAGGGCTCGCGCAGTGTTCCTGCGCGCCAGCCAACGCGCCGAGTCGTCTCTGGAGGCCTTGGCGGCCGACATTTCCCTCAACCGTGCTCCCGCGATCCTCAAGGAGAAGGGGCTTGTGTCTCCGCGCAGCCCCGGCGGCAGCGAAGACCTGCGTCAGTCCGTTGTTCAAGCCGATCCCGAGTACCGGGAGATGCGCGAGCAGCTGATTGACCTGAAGGCCGGCGTCGAGACCTTCAGTGTCCGCGCGCGGGCCATGGAGAAGGCCTTCTCGGCGGTCAAGGCCGTGTTCCTCGACAAGGAACTCCCCAACCCCGGCGTCAGTCATCGCATGACGCCTATTGACGACAACGAACAGACTGCTATCACTCAACGGCAGCAACCAGCGCCCTCCGCCCCGACGTCCAACCGTCGTGGCTTCGCGCAAGCTGCCTACGTCCGCTGAAACTGCAACTAACAAGGAGACGACAATGGCCAGCAAGTGGAAGAAAGAACTGTCGAAACTGTCCGGCTACATCCCCAACGAAGACCGCGAGTCGATTCATCGGCAGGTGCTGCGCACCGGTTCGCCGGGCGTTGACTTCACGTTTGGCAACGGCTGGGGCCTGCCCCTCGGCTACACCCAGTGCATCTTCGGCCCGCCCAAGGGCGGCAAGTCGCTGTACTCCTACGCCATGATCTCGCAGATGCACCGCGACTACGAGGACGCGGAGGCCATCAAGTTCGACACCGAGTATCGCGACGAGGGTCAGCTGACGCAGAAGCAGGCGGCGGCCTACGGCATCGACTGGGACCGTTACACGGCCATCCAGACGAACACCGCTGAGGGCGTCTTCGACCAGATCGAGACGAAGATCGCGGCGATGTGCGACGACGGCTTCCCGCTGAAGTTGGTCATCATCGACTCCATCAACGGCATCATGGGCCGGCGCATGTCGAATGCCGACAGCGTGGGGCAGCAGCTGATCGGTGACGTCGCTCAGACCCTGCAGGATGGCTTCAAGCGCATTCTGCGTGTGCAGCGCAAGTACCGCTTTGGCGTCCTGCTGACGGCGCAGGTGCGAGCGGAGATGGACATGGCCGAGCAGCAGCGCGGCAACAAGGTGAAGATGGCGGCGGCCTTCGGTGTCCAGCACTACGCCGAATACTTCACCTTCGTCGAGCGCATGAAGGCGAAGGCGGCGCAGAAGGATCTTCTGGGGCGCGAGTTCATCGATGAGTCGGTCACCGACTTCATGGACAATGGCGAGCGCACGGGCCACAAGATCCGGGTGGTGATGAAGGACAGCAGCCTCGGGCCGGCGGGTCGCGCAGGCGAGATGACCTTCAACTACAATCAGGGACTGGTGAACCGTCAGGATGAAATCTTCATCCTCGGCACGGGCCACAACGTCATAGAGAGCAGCGGAACGTGGTACAGCTTCGGTGACCGCAAGCTGCAGAAGGCTGCCTTCCTTGAGGCGCTGCAGACGGACCCTGACTTCGCCAACGCCATCCTCAAGAAGCTGCGTGAGCGCGATCTGTCGTTGACCAACGGCTGATTATCAGCTACCGTTGCCGTCAACCCGCGGCCACGCCCCACGGCGTGGCCGTTGGCTTTGGAGAAGACATGAACCGAAAATACCTCACGTTCGTTATGCGCGACGGCTCTACTTGGGGCGTTCCTGTGTCGCGCATCGCCAACAACCGAGCCCGCCACTACGCCTTTGAGTTCGGCGGTGACGTCGAGCGCAGCCTGAAGGAAGACACCCTGCCGCTGTTTGAAGCCAACCCCAGCGCCATTGAGGATTGGGCGACAGGCGACATGGACTGGGCGGACGTCGTTGACGTTGCCGTCAAGCTGTCGCTGCCGCCCGAGTTGAAGCGCAAGGACTTCGTTGAGGCGTGGCTGGGCCCCAAGAGGCTGGAGGAACGATGAGCGACTTTGAGCCCGAGCGCCTTGACAAACTGATGCGTGACTCCGGAGTCTCTTTCCGCGAGTCCGGCCAGTCCTACATCCTAGACTGCCCTCGTTGCGGCAAGAAGGACAAGCTGTACATCCGTCGCCGCGACGGCCGCTTCGTCTGCTGGCATTGCGCTGGCGAAGGCTTTCAGGGGCGTCCAGAGTACGCGCTGACGGAGATCCTTGGCCAGCCGCTGGCGGACATCCGCCGGCAGCTGTATCGCTGGACGCCCGACCGCGCCACCGTCGGTCGCCTTGACCTTGCGGCCTTGGGCTTCAAGCCAGAGGACGACGAGGGCGAGGAGATCCTGACCGAGCCGCCGCTGCCTGAAGCCGACCTGCCGCCAGAGACATGGGCGCTTGACGATGACTTCTACGCCAAGAAGGGGCGAGCCTACGTCGAGGGCCGCGGCGTGCCCTTGGACGTGGCCATGCACTACGGCATCCGCTACTGGACGTCGAAGCGCTGCATCGTCTTCCCCATCGTCATGAACGGCCGCTGTGTCGGCTATCAGACGCGCACGACGCAATCCACCGAGCCCTACGTCGTGACGCTCGATGACGGGCGACAGAAGGTCATCAAGCCTCTGAAGGCCATGACCAGCGACAAGCTGGCGCGCGACCGCATCCTCATGTTCCACGATCGGCTACAGGGCAGCGACCACGCCGTGCTCTGCGAGGGGCCCTTTGACGCCATCAAGGCCCACCTCTGTGGAGGCAACGTGGCGACCCTCGGCAAGTGGGTGAGCGATCGCCAGCTGGACCTCATCGTCGACAGGGGCATTCGCCGCATCTACCTCGGCCTCGACCCCGACGCCATCGATGACGTTGCGCGCCTGATCAGACAAAGAGGGCTTGAGGAAACCTACCTGATTGAGGTCCCCAAGCCCTACAAGGATCTCGGTGAGATGCCCATGGAAGCAGTGCTTGACTGCTTCCATGACGCCCGCCGCGTTTACTCGACGATGGTGTTCGTCAACTTCCGCTGAAGCGACTTGCTGTAGCGAGTCGCCAACCACCCGAGGTCCGGATTCTTCTCCACTGCCCGCTGGAGACGGATCTGGAACTCGGGTGCCGGCATGTACGAAAGCCGCTCCTTGAGCGTTTCCGCGTGTTCAAAGCGGTCGTCGGGGGTGTTGTGGTCGATCAACGCCTCCAGAGCATCATGATCGAGGGCCTCCGTGGCCTTGCTGTCAAGGGCAACGAAGGCGCTGACATGCTTGGTCTTGGCCGCCTGCAGGCTCAGCAGATGGACGAGCCGCTGCTGAACGTAGTGGCGCAGCAGGCGACGGGTGCCGTCGGCGTCATTGGGGCGACGGTAGCGGTGATGGAAGTTGGTGGCCCAGATGACGCCGGCGTTGACGAGGTCGCCGTGGCTGAGGCAGGCACGACGCAGGCCCAAGGAGTTGGCCCAGCTGGCGCAGAAGCCATTCACCGTCGCCGTGATCGTCGGCATGTAGGTAGCCAAGGCCTCCGGCGAGAGATCGGGGGCCTGAGCGTACTCGGCAAGACGCAGGGCGCTGAGGCCCGCCTGCTGCTGGCGCCGGGCACGAGTGCGGCTGCGCATAGGGTTGGGCTTGCCGAAGCCGGCGGCGGAGGTCATGGACCAGAAGGCGGCCAGCGACGTATCGGGGTTGGATGAGGCCAGCGCCCGCACGTCAATCGCGTGGTTGGACCACATGGGCGCCGAAGACTTGCGGGAGTCGAAGAGGCGGAAGGCAAGCTCGCCGATGACGATGGTGCTATCCGAAGTCAGACGATGCGGGATCTTCAGATGACCGAGCCACGACGTCAGGACGTTGGTGGCGACGAGAAACGGGGTCTGGCTACGGGACAGCGACATGGGGCTTGACTCCTTACGGTTTCGCCGTATGCTATGCGCCAAAGGCTTTTCGTCAAGAAAAAATAAGGGACTTCAATGAGCGATTCGCAGGACCTGCAGGCCCCACCTCTCCCCTTCTCAATCGCTAAGCAGGACGCCCTGCTTGGCCACTTGCTTTTCGACGAGAAGTTCTTCCTGCAGGGGCGCGAACTCATCACCCCCGACCTGCTGGTTGACCCTTGGGCCTCCAAGACGTGGGAGCATGCCCTTGGCTTCAATCGCCGCTGGAGCCGCCCGCCGTCTGAGGCCGAACTCCGGGAGTCCTCGGAGGTCATGGCCGAGGAACAGGGGGCGCGAAACAAGGTCTACGCCAAGATCGCCCAAGCCAAAGACGCGATGCGTCGCTATGGCCTCGATGTTCTGCGAGAAGAACTCGACTCGTGGATTCACGGCGCCATCTACCGCCGCGGCGTCGAGGAAAGCGCCAAACTCTTCCACAAGGGCAAGTTCAAAGAGGCCTTTGAGACGATGCGCGGGGCCAGCCGCAGCATCGACAACATCTCCTTCACCGAGACCGCGGAAGTCGACTTCAGCAGCGGCCTCGCCTTCCTTGAGCATCAACGTACGGAGTCGGCAAAGGCTCTGACGTTTGGCGTCACGGCCATGGATCGCCTGCTGTTGCCGGCCAACAAGACCGGGAGCCTGCTGCCGGGTGACCAGACGATCCTGCTGGCGCCGACGAACATCGGCAAGTCGACGGCCATGATCACCGTCGCCCGCCACAACATCCTTCGCGGCAAGTCGGTGCTCTACTTCACCCACGAGGGCCGCGCCAGCGACCTGCAGGAGAAGCTGTGGAAGAGCATCCTCAACGTCAACACCCAGCAGCTGTATGAACTGCAGACGACCGAAGAGGGCCGCCGGCGCCTCGCCAACGCGCAGGCCTACCTGAGCCGGTTCCTGACCTACATCCCCATTCACCGCCCGTCGCTGACCGTCGAAGAACTCGACGGCATCATTCGTCGCTGCTTCGACAAGCGCATGGCCAAGTATGGCACGGGCTACGACATGGTCGTCGACGATTACCCAGCAAAGTTGACGACGCAGCAGGCCGCCAAAGGCAATATGCAGCGGCGTCAGAAGGACGAGTACGTCTACGATTACATGAATCGTCAGGCCTCGGAGATGGGCTACCACAACCTCGTGGCGATTCAGGGCAACCGCGAAGCCAGCCGCATCAACCGGCGGGAAAAGGGCTGCGAGGAGCGACTGCTGACGCCCGAGGACGTCGCGGAGTCCTTTGGCGCCATGATGGTGGCCACCAACGTCATCTCCATCAACCGCGACCCTTCGGCCATCGCCAACAACCGCGTGACCTACTACGTCGGCAAGAGCCGGTCATCAGAAACCGGCTGGGCCGTCGTCTGCAAGAGCAACTACAGCCACGCGCTGACGCACGGTGACGACATGGGTGCTACTTGGTATCGAGGCACCAGCCCGCTTTCGGATCAGGTCGATAGCCTGCTGGCGCAGTACAAGGGGCAGGCGCTGCCGGAAGCGCACTGGGGCTTTGCGTCATGAACTTGAACTCACCCGTCCTCGCCTTCTTTTGGCGCCATCGCGTCAAGGTCGCCGTCGTCCTCGGCCTCCTGTTTCTGGCCGGCTTCTCGTTCGGCCTCGGCCGCCTGACGGCCAGCGAGCGCGTGGAGTACCGCGAGCGACTGAAGGTGATGACGGTGGAGAAGGAGCGCATCGTCTGGCGCGAGAAGGCAGTTGAGGCCAAGATCGTGGACCGCGAGAAGAGCGGCAAAACGACCAAGAAGACGACGGAAGTCGAGCGCCCGGATGGCACCAAGGAAAAGACGACCGAGGAGACGACCGAGGACAAGGAAGTCGAGAAGCAGATCGAGATCCGCTACGTCGACCGTGTCGTCGAGAAGCAGGTCGAGGTCGTCAAGGAAGTCGAGAAGGAAGTCGAGAAGATCGTCGAAAAGCCCTTGCCTGACTGGCGCATCTCACCTATGGTGGGACTGAGTGTCCCCGGTCTGCTGCAGGATGGCCTCAGCGATCGTCAGCTGGTCTTTGGCGTCGAAGGCCAGAGACGCATCGTTGGTCCGCTTTCCGGCGGCATCTGGGGCCTTAGCAACGGCGCCGTTGGCGTTTCACTGTCACTGGAGTTCTGATGTCGAAGCCCCTCGTGTCTTTCAAGCGCATTCACCCTCAGGCCAAGATGCCGGAGTATGCCACGCCCGAGGCCTCGGGTGCGGATCTCTTTGCCGTTGAGGATGTCATCATCCCCGGCAACGCGGCCGTTCTCGTGAAGACGGGCCTGCAGGTGGAGTTGGCGCCGGGTTGGGAGATCCAAGTCCGTTCCAAGAGCGGACTGGCGCTCAAGGACGGCCTTCATGTACTCAACTCGCCGGGGACCGTCGACAGCGACTACCGTGGTGAGATCGGTGTCGTTCTCGCCAACATAAACCAGTCGCCGCGAGCGCTGAAGGCCGGTCAGAAGGTGGCACAGATCGTCGTGTCGCCGGTGACGCAGGCTAAGTTCAAGATGGTCGAGGACCTTTCGACGACGACCCGCGGCGAAGGCGGCTTCGGGAGCACGGGACTGTGAGTCACCAGCACGATCGGTCTTGTCTCCACGAAACGGAGACGATGCACGACGCATTCTATGGCGAGGACAAGATGCCGTGGCCGCCTCATGCCTTTGGCGTCGTCAACAACGAAATCTCGTGGCTGAAGCGGTTGTGGTTTCTGGTCTCCAACCCCTTCACCTACGTCTTCATGGGAAAGATCCGTTGGTGAACGATGTTTGAGCGAGCAACAAGCAAAGTGAGGTTGGGTAGCGGCCGCGTGCGGTACCGCACGGCCGTTACCGTTCAGGAGTCCGAGAAGGACTCCACCTCCGGCCGCGAACTCTTTCGGCGACTGGCCGAGTTGATGTCGCTGCAGCCAGAACTCTGGCTCTGTGGCGGACATCTGCCCGATCGCGTCCTGTTGTCGTACGAGAACGGTCGCTGGGGCGCTGCCGCCGAGGCGGTGGTGCTGGAAGGCGACTGAGGGCTTGACGAACCGAGCGCCGTCTGCGTAGACTGCGGCGATGATCAGCGTCTACGCAGACGGCTCCTCCCACTCCTCGGGAGGACGCCCCGGTGGTTGGGCCTTTGTGATCCTGCATGCCGGCCGCCCCTTGGCCTCCGGCAACGGCGGTCACCCAGAAACCAGCAACAACGCCATGGAGTTGACGGCCATCATCCGTGGGCTGTCGGCGGTGAAGCATCTGTGGCCTCAGGGGCCAGAGACGATGCTGGAAGTCGTCTCCGACAGCCAGTATGCCCTCGGCATGGCCTCAGGCGCCTATTCGCCGACACGCAACAAGGAACTCGTCGCCGACCTGCGGCAGCTGGTGCTGGAACTCAGCCCCCGCTTGCGTTGGGTCCGCGGCCATGGTAGCGACGTGTGGAACAACCGCGTTGACTCCCTCGCCAAGATGGCGAAGGAACAGATCGTATCAAAGGGGCAACAATGACACTCGGAATCCTCAGGGCCGTCGACTTCAACGAACAGGAAGAGTCCGATGGTCAGCGGCAGTTTGCCGACGTCGTCCTGTCGAAGGAACAGACGACGGCTCGCGACACCATCGTGAAGGCCATCCGCGCGCGCAGGCCCCGCACGGTCTTGGGTGGCTATGCGGGCACCGGCAAAAGCACGCTGCTGGGGCACATGGCCCTTCACTTTCAGCACGACATGCGGCTGAACGTGGCCTACGCCGCGCCCACCGGTAAGGCCGCCGGCGTCTTGCGTCGCAGCCTCGGCGCCAACGGCGTCTCGCCGGGCTTCTGCGGCACCCTCCATCGCCTCATCTACCGCCCCAAGGTTGACGTCTCTGGCAACATCGCTGGCTGGGATCGAGTGCAGAGCCTCAACTACGACCTGATCGTCGTCGATGAGGCGTCCATGGTCACCGGCCAGATCCTTGAGGATCTTGAGGAGTACGGCATCCCCGTCATCTTCTGTGGCGACCACGGCCAGCTGCCGCCGGTGGGCGAAGAAGTCAATCTGATGGCGGAACCCGACGTGAGGCTGGAAACCGTTCGGCGGCAGGCGCTGGAAAACCCCATCGTCGCCCTCGGCTTCCTCATCCGCGCCGGCGGCGACTGGCGCAAGTTCGTCGACGCCTGTCAGGCGCCGGAGATCGAGCGCGTTCACGCCCATGACTACATGGAGTACGTCCTCGGCCTCTTCGACGGCTTCCAGAATCGGCCGATGTCGCAGGACCCGATGTTGGTGTGCCCCACGAACCGCCAGCGCACGGACCTCAACCGCGCCGTTCGCATGGGCCTGCGCAGCGACAAGGTGCTGGAGATCGGCGACCGCGTCATCTGCCTCAAGAACACCTACCTTGAGACGGGCATGGTCGCCAACGGCTTCCGCGGCCGCGTCACCAAGATCGGCTACGCCCGCAACCAGAACCAAATCTGCGGCGACGTCGTCTTCAGCGACGAGGGGCTGGCACTGGAACAGGGCTTCATGAACCGCCACCAGTTTGGGGTTGAGCAGACCTTCAAGACCATCGATGTCGTGCCCGGCGGCCCCGCGGCTTGGGATCAGGTGGGCATGCTCTTCGACTACGGCTACGCCCTGACGGGCCACAAGTCGCAAGGCAGCCAAGCCGACCATGCCGTCGTCTTTGCGCAGCGCGGGGGCATGAAGGAAGACGACTGGCGGCGGTGGCTCTACACCACCACCCAGCGGGCGATGAAGAAACTCACGCTTGTCTATTGACGGCGGCGTGGATTGCCTGTAGGGTATCGGCATGACCAATACCCGCAGCATCGCCGACATCCTCAACGAGCGCGCCGCCAAGGCTGAGCAGGGATCGTGGATTCCGGGGACGGGCGAGGAGCCCATCTTCACCCGCAGCCGCCGGCGCCTGCTCTACTGCTGGCAGCCGTCGACGGGCCGCAAGGCCTATCTTGATCTCGACACCGACCTGCTCCTCAGCGATGAAGAGGCTTGGTTGGCGTTGGCCGTCTGAGGAGGTTTTTATGGATGCCCATAGTCGCGCTCAAGCTGGTCTGAAGGGGTTCGCGGCCTGTCTCTGCCGCTACTGCAACGGCACTCCCCGCGCTCGCCGTCACGCCAAGAAGCAGTTCACCCGCGCCCTGCGCCGTAGCCGCCGGCGCGCGATCGCCGACGCCCAAAAAGAAACCGACCCCCAGTGAGGGGGTCGGTGCCGGCCTGTCAGACACAAACTCAGGGAATCACGGGAACGATGCCGGCTTCCTGACTGATTGCGGCGCCATCAGCCAGAAGGTACGCCGAGAGATCGCTGCGGCCGTACCGGGGCACGGAGTCAGCCGACGTCTGGTCATTGGTGTAAAACCGCAAACCCACCTTGGTGCTGCTGCTGAGGTCGGTGACAACGCACTGACGACCAGCGACAGTGTTGGAACGGATCCAGACCGTGGCGCCGACCTTGAAGGCGACATTGGAGGTCACGGTCGCGTAGCCGTCGAGGCTACCGTTGGCCGTCAACGCCGAGTGGGTGCTGGAGACGTAAGACGATGACATGACATACTCCGATGCAAAACCACAAGCGCAGAGCCGTAGCGGGCCCGCGACTACCAGAGCCGCAGACCCGCTACATCAAGCCTTCATCACACGAAGGTCAGCTTGAACAGCGAGACCTTGCCGTTCGGCAGGACGATCTCAACGAGCACGTCCTCAGCCGCGGCATCCGAGACCTTGAAGCTGAAGGCGCCGGCGGCCGTCGTCTCCATCCACATCTCGTTGAAGCCCGTGGCGGGCGTCGTCGTCTTCTTGATCGTGCCCACGGCGGCGGTGGCGGCGCTCAGGTCGCCGCTGGCGTCGGTGACGGCAAGAGCGCGGATCAGCACCGGCTGCACGCCGCTGACGGCCGCACCGAGACCGTTGACGATCTGGCAGGCGACGTCGATGGCGTTCGCCGCCTCGGCGCCGATCGACACCGAGACCGAAGCGATCGGCGACTGCGGCATCTCGACCTTGCCGGTAACCGAGTTGATGCGCAGGGCCTCTTTCTTGGCCGATGCGCCGGCGCCACGGCGGTCGTAGGCCACCAGCACCATGTCTTCGTTCTGACGCTCTTCGATGATTGACATCTTGCTACCTCACTGAATGGCCATGGTGGCCTTTGAGACCGAAGATTCAGATGGCGGCCGAAACCGGCGCCACCGATACCACCTGATAAAGTTTCTGATTCTCTCTCCACATCACCTTAGCCTCCAGCTTTTGGAGTGGCAGGGACACAGAGGCACCCAGAGCCGGATCGGCGCAGAGAACTTCTCCGGCCTCCGTCAGCTGGTAGGCAAGGATGAAGTGCTCGCCCCCATCCTTGGGGTCGCCGTCGGTGGAGACGTGAATGATGGCGGCATCGCCGTCCTTCAGGGTCTCCTCAAGCAGCTTCTTGAGGCCGGGGTCACCGAACGGCGCCTTGAGGCGCTTGTCGGCGGGACACGACAGCCCCAGCGGCTTGGCGGCCAGCGACATGATGAGGTTGCTGCCGTTCCAGCAGTTCACATGCTTCTTCAGCAGCTGGTTGGCGTCGCCGGGCGTGAACTCGGGGGTCTTGACGCCCAGCCAATGGGCGGCGAGCGTCAGCGACGTCACAAGGCAACCGGCCTTGCCCATGGTCGAAGACCCGAGCCCCAGCAGGTCATGACGCCAACGAGCATCCCCCTGCCAGAAGAAGCGCATCTTGCGGGGAGGCGGAAGAGGCGCCGAAGCCGGTGCCGCTTCCTTCTTGGATGAAGTCTCTTTCATAGAGTTCTTCCTTTCCATCACTCGTTGACCGGGTTGTTGACGTATTCTTCAAATGCACCCAGAGCGCCGGTATAGGTATAGTGCCACCCCGTTACGCTGCTCAAAGCAAAAACAACCGCAGAGTTGACCCTGTTCATCAGCTTCAACTGAGTAGAAAAGATAAACGGAGTGATTTCTCGATTGGTAATACTCGGAACTGAAGGGCTGGCTCTGTTCCAGTCTGTGCTCAGGGGGATAACGATTGGCATGGCGACAACGCCGTGCTGAATCGAAGACAGCCCCAAGGAAACCTGAGTTGTCGGCGAGGAAGTGTTCGGCGAAAAGAACAAAGACAGATTATAATACAAAGTTCTTGCGGTAGGCAGCACAGCCGTAAGATTGCTGGCTCCCGCTTGGTTGGACGCTGTGTCGTATGCGTTGAAAGTTGAGCCACCGGAGAGCGTGTTGACCGTCAAATCGGTATTGCCGAAGAAAGCCGTCGTTCCGACGTTGTTGTTGGCCATCGAAACGTATCGAACACCAAAGTCCGTGGTCACAACGCGGCAGTTGGCGGCCGAGCCGCCAGAAACCATGACCGAACCGACATAGCAGCGACTGGTGGTTCCGTCGTGGCCGTTGCGGTTCGGGGCGGTCGTCGAACCCACCAAAGTTCCAACGCCAGCAGACACGTTGAGGTAGATGTAGCGCTGTCCGTTGCCTGCAAACCCCAACGTCGAAACAGCGACCGTGATGTCCGCGGAACTGGAAAACACCGTTCCATCGGCCAGCCGGAACGCTCCGCGTCCCAGCGTGATGGTCGTGCCATCAAAATAGAGGCTGCCTCCGGCGATGATCTTAGAGGATTCTGCGCCCAAGGCGCTGTTGATCCACAGCTGCTGCGCCCTGACCATCTGGGCGCCGACGTCGTTGATCTGAGAGTTCGTATCCCCAACGAAGATCAGAGAGTCTTCGCTAGAATCGTACTGCAATCGATCAGACAGCGTGCCATCGGTTACAGTAGTGAACCTCAGGTCCACGTTGTTGTCTCCGATTTTGTTTGTACGAATGAACCATCCGTCTGGTGGGTCCGCTAGGTCGTTGTGAACTAACGACATGGCCACTACCGTACCATCCAGCGTGCTCGTATTGCGAAGCTGCAGCGCTTCGACCTGTCCACCTACGCTGGGTGCGGTAGTTCCGCTGACTTGAACACGCACGCCACCGCCGGTACCGCCAACGGCGAGCATGGCGGGGCCCGAGGCTCCGCCAGTGGCCTTGACACCAACGCCAGTACCTGAGCCTACGCCTTGGATGCCGTCGGCGTTGCCACCGCCGGCGGTTCCGATGATGCCGATGCCGTTTGTGGGGCCACCGGCGGCGTTCAGTCCAACACCAAATCCAGTGTTGGTTACCGCGACGGCATCGCCCGAGCCATCGCCTATGGCCAAAATGGCGTTGCCGCCACTGGATTGAGCATAAACACCAATGATACCAATACCGTGAACGCCCATTCCGGTTCCAGCGCCAACTCCCTTGACGCCAGCGCTCAGAGAGGAAGTCGCAGAACTGGTACCCAAAAGTCCATATCCCGTTCCCGTTCCCGTTCCCGAAAAGCCGTTGTTGTTTCCAGCGCTTGCGGTATTGGAGATCGTGCCCGTGGTATCAGCGCGGGCAGCGACAACGGGGCTGCCTGTGACGGCATACGACAGCTGGACCGTGCCCAACGAGGCATTGGTGGCGGCGGCGACGAACGTGCGGCCAGCTTCGTACTGCTTGTCGCGGAAGAAGACTTCGTTGCCGCGACGCCACGCGATGATGAAGCGGCTGCCGGGGATCGTCGGTGAACCCAGCGTCGCCAGATCCGCAACCTGCATCGTCAGCGCCGCGGCGTTGGTGCTGCGGTTGACGTCAACGTACAGGCACTGGTTGTCGGCCGTAAACGTCGCCGTGCCGTTGGTGATGGTATTGTAGACGGCCGTAGAGTTGGCGAAGACGAGGTACAGCGACGTCCACTCGATCAGGCCGGTGCCGACTGTCCAACGGAAGTTGTCGCCGGTGGGAAAGAGGCCGGTGCCGCCAAGACACAGCTTGGTGTCACGATCGCTGTTGGCCGTGAACCAGCGCTCACCGCCGCCCAGTTCCCAAAGGCGGGTCATGATGGCGTCCTGCCACTCTTTGCCGCTGCCGATCGCGCGGTCGCCGCCAGTGAAAGCGGCGTCCACAGTGCCGGCCTCAACGCTGCGCCCCTGAGCCCAAGTGAAGGCGTTGCGGTTGTTCACCGACGCGCCGCCGGCGGCCAACCGATACGACATCTGCCGCGCATCCACGATCGCGGAGATGGTGTTGGTCGACGTCGTCGTGACGATGGCGATCGGGCAGACGTGAGGGGTCGCCGAGAAGTCGGTGGTGCTGATGAGGAAGCGGTAGTTGAGGACGCGAGCCAGCGGAACCAGCCGCGGCGTCTCCTGCCACGTCACGGCATCGAGGAAGGTAACGGTGTCGGCTGTCGTTTCGTCGGCTTCGCGCCGAAGATCAATGCCGACATAGTTGGTGGTGCTGGCCGTGAAGCTGCCCTCGACCTTGGCGTTGCTCGTCGACAGCTGTTCGTTGGCCGTCGAGTCCGGAACCGTGAAAACAGACCCGGCTTCAGTGGCCAGAGGATGGATAAGGGCGCTTCCCGCCACCACCACCTGCAGGCTCGACGCCGGTTGCCCCGTCATCCCAGTCGTAGAGAGAGCAAAGCCCTTGACGATCAGCGCCTGACCGCCGGCCATCACCTCACCCGCCAGCGCATCGAAGTCAGCGGCCACCGCCGACTCCATCATGCGCAGGTGCGGCGCATCGATACGCTGCTGACCAAGAACATTCAACTGGCGCTTGATAGCCATGTCATCATCCTACTTTGACGGGGGATTGGCTCAAAGATTCTCCGTGAATCCAGTAGCCTTCAGGTCCAGTTCGTTGTTCCAGTGCAGGGCCGTGAACGTGAAGCTGCCGGTCACGACGCCTCGCGCCTCGGCGGTGAAAGACTGCTGCTGAACCGAGCACTCGTCGGCGCGGAAAAAGATGGTCTTGTCTCGGCGATTGAGGATCAGCAGCGAAAAGTAGCGCTCTTCTGCGATTTTCTCCGGTGGCGCCACGATCCCCCGCCCCTCAAGGCCGCCGGTCGTGTGGCGACGCAGGAAGGCGATGGTGCCCGACAGCTTCATCACCGTCGGCGACAGTTCCTGTGCATGAATGGTGTCGATGCCCATGAGTTCATCACGGGGCGTCGCCGAGGCGAAGTTGAAGGCCGTGACCTCGCCGAACATGCGGCCGTTCACAAACATCAGAAGCTGGGCTGAGACAATGTTGCGGGAGGCAGTCATGTGATGTCGTCCTCCTCCTGAGCCGCAGCAACTTCTGCAGTCAGGTTATCGCCGCCCCAGACCCTTACGGCATCTGATAGCTTTTCCGCCCCAGCCTTGGGGTATCCGGCGTTGCCCAAACCCACGTCACTGGGATACAACACCTTGACATTCAAGTCAGGACCGGCGGCCGACGCCGACCGAACTGCGTCCTCGGCCGCCACGCGACCGGCGTTGGAGTTGGTGACGTAGAACGACCCCAGATCCTTGGCCGTCGCCGGCGCCCCCGGAGCCTTTTGTGCCAGCAGCGTCACCTTGGTGCCCGAGGCATAGGCGAAGGGGAAAACGTAGTTGAAGTCGATCGCCAGCTGGGTGTCGGAGATCCGCGACAGGTAGGGCACGGGATAGGCGACGTCCTCGTATCCGGCGCGGAGCGCCAAGTAGCCGGGGGCATCGGGGAAGGAGGTAGCGTCGACCAGTGTCAACACACCAATCTGTGCAAACTGGGAGATGTCGCCTACCGTCTGCGATTCCGTGGAGGTCAGGAGCGGATCGGCGTCTTCGTTCCAAACGTATGGGCCGATGAAACGATCTTGCGTTTCTACCGTCTCTGAGCCAGAAAGCGTTGGCGTTGCCCCCGGAGCCAACGTCGTCCGCAACACATCGCCCGTCGGGAGGCCGGAGACGGTGAAGGACGTGCTTGACGGCGCTGCCGCCACCTGATACATGCCATTGACGCGATGCGCCGGCGAGGCAAAGTTGGAGCCCTCGACGAAGGCCGAGGTGCGGTTTTGGGCCGTAAAGCTAGTGCCCGTCAGCGATGAACCAGACGTCGCACTCTCGCCTCCGAACATCACGCACAGGCCGTTGCTGACGGCGCTGATGCCGTACTCAAAGAAGGCTCCTGCCGTACCGTTGCTGGAGAAAGGCAGCGTACTCCATCGGCCACTGGGGATGTCGTAGACCTCCGTGGCGAGATCCGGCGGCGTCCCGGTTGTCTGCATGCCACCGTAGACGTACACCTTGTCGCCGAGACGGAAGACGACGGGGTTGTAGCGGCCTGCCTTCAGGCGCCCGGCGGGTGTCCACGCACCCGAAGACAGATCGAACATCTCGACTTCGTCGACGACGCGATCGACAGTCTCGTTGGCCAACACGCGCCCGAAGCCGCCGATGGCCAGCGCCCGGCCGCCGCCGATGTCAACGACGCGGTGTGAATAGCGGGCGACGGCCATGCGCCCCGGCGTCGACCATGCAGGCGTCACGAGGTCGCTGAGGAAGCCGGTGGTGTCAGTGGGGATGAAGGTGGCGCCACTGAAGATACCGCCACCACACCAAAGCGCTGCGACGAGTTTGGTGGCATCCTCCACGGCCCCCAAGGAGCATCCGGCGTGGCGGCTGCGGGCTTGGGTGTCGGTGGCCTTGGCGAAGATGCTGAGGCCGTTGGTAGCGGGATTGAAGGCCGACACGGCCGTCGTGTTGGTGGTCGCCGCCGTTTGACCGCCGATCAGCAGCACCTGCTGCCGTTGGCTGCTGTCGAGAACCGTAAGGGCTACGGCAAGACGGCAGGCGGGATGAATGGCGTTGGTGACGGTAAGGATGGTACCGACGTTGGAGCCACCAGTCGCCGAAAGGAACAAGCGAGCATTGGCGGTGAACGTGGGGGTGTTTGCCGTCTGGCCGCACGCAAACAACACGCCGATGCCTGCATCGCCTTGATAGGCGGCGGCGGCCGAGTAGGCGGCGGCGTAGCCGATGTCCGCCGTCGAAAAGTAGTTGTACGAGTAGACGGGTCGATTTGCGGCATCTTGGGTGACGCCGGAAAACCTCGCCACCTTGTAGTCTGAAAAATACGACAGGCCAATGCGGCCACCGTGAATAAAGATGTCGCCATTCGACATGGCAACGCCAATGGCGCCAGTGCGTGCGCCAAAAGAATCGACGGCGCGCATGGGCGAGATCATCGACTGCCGACTGACGCCGGTGGTGCCAGTGGCCCCCAAGGCGTTTTCGATTGGCGCCGTTGTCATGGGATGGGAGTACGACGTCGGACGAATGTTCTCCAACGTCACCCAGTCGCCAGCCAAGAGCCCATGGGCGTTGGCTGTCGTGACCTTCAGCGTGCCATCGGGCCCCAAGTCAACCGACAGGTCTCCGACATCGCTTGTCGTCTCTTTCGGCAGGTACGCGGCCTTCAGGGGCTCGCGGTCGACCACAGTCGTCGTCGTCGGCAGATGCAGGCGAATGCTGTTCTCGGCACCCGACACCATCGCGCCATTGCTCGACGGCGTCGTGTAGGCCGGACGATAGAACTGGAAATCGCCGTTGGCGACAGTCAACGGCCCGGCCTGCGTCACTGCCGAGACGTTGACGATCGTCACCTGCTGCAGGAAGGCGCTGCCAGTCCAAGAGATCGCCACTTCTTCGATGGCAAAGGTGCCCTTGTTGGCGGCATTCAACTGGCTATCCTGAGCCAAGATGTAGTCGCCGTCACGAACCGAAACCAACGAGGCCGAGGCGCCGGTGAAGTCGAGACGCGCGCGACCGTTTTCGATCACAGTCACGGAATAGGTGGCGCTGGTGAGCAGTGGCGTCGCCAGCAGCTGAGGGAAACGCAGGCCGTACTGGGCGAGACCGCCGACGACACGGATCTTGGATGACAGCCCCAGCGTCGGCGAGTAGACGACGACACGGTAGAGGCCCGTCAAGGCATTCAGGGACGTAACAGCCCACGCCTGACTGCCGAGGCTACGCAGCTGGCGCGTGATGGTGGCCGCCACCTCGATCGCCTGCGCCTGATTGATGTCGGCGAAGTCGGCGGCAGAGAAGGTGATGGGGTATTCGGTGCCATCGACGTCGACGATCAGCTGCGACAGATCGTCGAGGTTATAGGGGGCATCGACCTCCGTCTCGATGGTCGCACGAACGGCGCTGCGGCCATAGAAGACCTCAAGGATCTCCCACAGCGCCTTGTAGGTGATCTTCTCAGACGACAGGCGAATGGCAAGTTCACGGAAGACGGCATCCGACATGCCGACGTCGCTGGGCCGCGAGACGCCGACTTCGCCGGCGAGGCGATCCAGAAAGCTGCCTTCGGCCGTCGACAGGAACATCTGATTCCACGCCGCCCGCGCCGTATCCTGCAGATACTGATCGGCGCGCGAGAGCGCGTAGACAAGAGCATCCCAGCCCTCGCCGATGAAGGCCGGCGACAGGAACTGACGCAGGACGCTTTCTGGCGTCACGTCGTCGGCGCCGCCATTGACGATGTCCTGAGGCTCCGTCGAGTTGACGCTGAAGATGCCGACATTGGGGTTGGTCAGCGCCGTGCCGTCATCGGCCACGACCCCCGACACCAGAAGGCTCCAGCTGCCGGCGCCAATGAGCGCCGAACCAAACAGCGTGAAGGCCTGCGGATCGTCGAGGACCGGCGCCACCTCGATGACACGAGACGTCGTGGGCCCCGACAGCTGGTAGTTGGCGGGGTTGAGGGCGTCATCGCTCTCAGTCGCGGAAATGGCCTTGGCCGCGGCGCTGAAGACAACGCGCACGGCCGCGGGGCCAACCGGGATCACAGACTGGATCGCGAAAACAGTCATGTCGCCCTCAATCTATACAATCAATCGCCAACAATCGATACCGTGATGTCTTGCTCAGCATTTAGCACAAGCGGCTTCTCGTACGGCTGAACGGTGATGAGATCGTTGTCGCTGTTGTACGTCGGCGACACAATCGATACCGCCGTTACGCCGTTGATGCTGGCAGCAGCCGCCACAAGATTGCTGATGACCACCGGCTTGCCGACACCAAAGCTGTTGATGGTAGCCGCGACCGCCGAGCGGACGTAGCTGATGGCGCTCTGCGGCAGCACGCCAAGGCGCAGGCGGATGGCCAAGGCCACCTGAATGCGCTTGACGAGAGGGCCGCTGATGTTGACGTTCGTGCCCGCGGCAACGACACCGGGGTAGCTGGTGGGGTCGCGGGGGTCGCCCATGATCACGCGGTTGACTTCACCCAGCAGGCCCGTGTTGTAGCGATAGCCGTCAACCCCCGGCACGATGTCGGTACCGAAAGCCAGCTTGTCGAGCGACGTCAGGACAGCGCCGTAGACGTCGGAAATCTCGTAGTCGCCGGGCAGGTAGTAGCTGTATGATCCACCAAGGCCAGTGTCATGCCAGAGAGAGAAACGAACGTCGACAAGCGAGGCGTTGCTGGCGTTGGGGGAAATCGAGTTCATGCGCGCCACGCATTTGATCGTGGAACTGGGGATGACGCGGAACTTTGAAGAAGCGGCCCCCAAGGCAGCCGCCGGCGTCGACTGTACCACCCACGGGCGAGAAGACGTGTCCAGCTTCAGGCCAGTGCCGACATAGGCGCTGCTCGTGCCCACGCTCTCGATTCGCCACAACCCCTTGTTTTCTGCCCCCCACTCGTCACCGCTGATCGAAAGGTAGTCTCCAGCCATGGGGCCGTTGTTGATGAAGATCACCGACACCCGCTTGCCGTCTTCCTCTACGGCATTCGGGTTTTCAATCCACACAGTGTATTTGCCGCCAGAAAGCACGGCATCAGACATGGCAATGATTCGGAACGTGCCGGTGTTTGCCAAAGACACTGGATCCGTGCCCGGCTGGCCGATATAGATCATCCTTGCCGTACCCGAGATGGTCGGCAAGTTGGTGATCATGACATATCGCCCCTGCCTCTTGACCTGTACGTTCGATGAAACAGAGGTATTGACGACGCCAGCGGAATAAAGGGTGCCGGCAGAGAACGCCAGATTGCCGTTGACGTCATTGGACGACAGCACAAGCGACGAACTCAGCGAAACGCTGGGGTCAGCGGAGTTGGCGACCATCGCCATCGTCCCTGCCGTAAAGCCTGCCGATTGATCGGCGGGAATAGAGATGATCGCGTGATTATTGAGCGTCCCAAAGACATTCAGGGAGCCAACGATGGAGGCAGAAGAGGCATTCGCAGAGCCACCCTGCACCTGAACGGAGCCGCTGCTGCCCGGCGTTACGCTTGCGATCTGGGGCGCGCGGCCATCATTGGCGACGCTGACGTCGGCGACGCGCGAAAGGCCACAGACACCGAGAGTGTTGAGCCAAGCCGTGATGGTGGTAGCCGTTGTCGGCACAACCCGCACTTCTTCATTGAGCCAATCGCTGTTGGCAACCAACGAGGCAGCGATCGGGGCCTTGAAGGCGAGGGTGTAGTTGCCGGCGAGGGTTCCGGGGCTCGTCGTCGTCTGCACCCAGTTGATGCCGTCGCTCAGAGCCGCGTACTCCACGAGTTCATCGGCGGTTGCCGCCTCATCACGCGAAGACAGCAGGACAGTGCCGGCGCCGGTGCCAGTGACCGTAGCCGTCACCGGACAGCCATCTCCCAAGGCGTTCACGGAAGCGGCGATAGCCGTTGCCGTAGCCGAGCCAGAGTTGATGGGGAAGATGGAGATGTTGGTGGGCGAGGACAGAATCGAGTACGCCAGCGTCGTCGACGTCGAGCCGAGGTCCGTGTCTGTGTCTGCGTAGCCCTGAATGTAGCGATCGCCGAGGTTGTTGATGCGGATGCTGCGCCCACGCCAACCCGAGGGAATGGCCGTAGACGTTCCGAGTCGGATGACATCGCCGACAGCCACCGATCCCGTGTTCAGACGTCGCTCAACCGAGTCGGTGCTGATGCTGCCGATGCTGGCGATCGGACCAGCCGCCGTACCCGCTTCAGCGTAGACGATGGTCGTCGGCGTGACGCTGGTGATCAGCTTGGCGCCCGGCGAGAAGCTGCCCGAGGAGGAGGCGAGGTAGATGACGTTGCCGGCGACAAGACCGTGATTGGTGAGGTTGTAGAGCCCCATCGTGAGGTCGAGCGTCAGCGTCACGTCAGTAGTGGTACGCGAGGCGCTGGAGACCGGGAAGCCGCAGGCGACGGTGATGACGTTACGGCCGCCGACGACACTGAGGCCGTAGCCCATTCGCGTGGCCTCACGCGGCAAGAAGGTGGCGTCGCTGCGAGCGGCACCTGAGGGCAACAGCACCGAGACGAGGTTGTAGTCCTCAAGGTTTGATGGCGTCGGTTGGTTGTCGACAGACACCTGCAGGCTCTGTGAGGCCGCAGTGGGATAGGCGTAACGCAACCGGGCCCTGTCGCCGTCGGCGCCATAGCGCTTCCAGCGCCAGAGGATACGCTTCGTGGCATCGGCGCTGTGCGTCAACAGACGCGAACGCATGTAGGCGACGAAGTCATTGAAGCTGTAGCCGAGGCCGAAGGCCCCGGTCAGGCTCTGGCTACCGTTGTCGGCATCCAAGAAGTCATTCGATGACCCATACGTCGCCGTCGTTGGCGTCAGACGTCGGTACATCGGCACGACGAAACGCTTGTTGTCGGTATCGCGATCGACGATGGTCGTCAGGGTGTCGTTGGGGCCAATCGCGTAGGCATTGGCCAAGTAGAACGAGTCAGTATTTGCCCAGAATCGCGGAGCGGCGTCGCGGAGAGTCAATACGACGTCACCGGGAGTTGCGATCGAAGCCACGAGGCTGTAGTAATCGGAGTTGTTGCCCCAGCGAACGGTGGTGCCGGCGTCGTTCGTCGCCTTCTCGCCGACAACAAACTTATTCCAAGACCTCTGAGAGAGGGCAGAGACAGCTGCATTGATGGTCGTTGACGACGTGCTCTCTGCGGTGGTCGTGCGGTAGGTGAAGTCGGTGGTGCCGATCTCCGTGTTACCCGCGACAACTGACGCAAGGTGGCCTACCAGATTCTGGACGGCGGCTGTCGTTTCGCTGAAGCCAAAGGCGATCGCCGGCGTATCCTGCGCCACCAAGGCAATGTCGCCCTCAAGGCCGAAGGCGTTGGTCTTGACTCGCGCCTGCGTGGTGCGATAGGTGGAGGCCGTGGCGCCCACGATCTGGTTGTTGACGGTCGTCGCCAGCGACGACGCGGTGTAGGTACCGGCGGCGATTTGGATGTTCTGCGGCTCTCGGCTGGAGCGAATGACGCGCAGGTCGCCGTTGGCGAACGTAAAGGACGCGGCATCAGCAATGCCAGTAGCGATGGTGTCAAAAGCCAGCGTGGCGCCGGCCGACAAAACCGTGGCTACTCGCCAGACCCCACGCAGGCCGGCGTTGACGGCCGTATCCCAGATCACCAGCCAGTCGCCGGACGCGACGTTGGCGAAGGGCGTGCCCGATGCCGCAGTCAGATGCCAACGCTCGCCCCATCCGCCGCTGCTGGGGTTGGTCAAGCCATAGCTGGTGACCGTATCCACGGACGTCGTGACGCGGCTGGCGTCGCCATCAACAACGAACCACATGTTGGCCGTCGACGTCGTGACGATGGAAGTGAAGGCGGCGGTCTGGACGAAGGCGCGGGTGTTGAAGCTGCCAACGGAAAGGGAATCACCGGCGGCCAGCGGCGTCGCCAGACGCAGTTCGCCGGTGTTGCGATTCAGGGTGTAGTCGGCGTTGCGGCCCGTGACCGTCTCAATCGCCCAGACGCCCTTGGACGTCAGGGTGCCGCCACTGATGGCGATGCTGGCGCGGCTGCTGCGATCGGAGTTCGACGTCATCTGAATCGTCTGACCGACGGCCGTTGCCGTGATGCCGGGGATCGTGTAGTTCAACACCTGAACCCACGCCCCGACACTGTTTTGGCCAAACGTCGAGAAGCTGGTTCCGGCGTTGACGAAGCTGGCGGCGTTGAAGGTGTAGGTGACCGCCGGCGTACCATCAACGGACAGGATCAGAGTCTCCGAGATCGGGTCAAAAGTCGCCCAGTTGCCCTTGGAGGCACTGACGACGGAGGCTCCCAAGCCATCCTTGCTCAGGAGGACGTCGTTCTTGTAGAGGCGGATGGTTTCGATGCGCGTCGTGCCGAAGCCCAGTGCTCCGTTGGCGTCAGTGCCCACGCTCGCCGTCAGGACCTGAATGTCCTCGTTCGTATCGTCCTTGGCGAAGATGGCGACGCCCGTGCCGCCATTGGTCGTGCGAGCGGAGAACGGCAACAGCGGATTGCCGTTGATCGAAGACGCAACTTCGTAGGCCGTGGCCGAGAGGAAGTTCCTGAAGCCCTGAGGATCGAAGTAGTGGTCGTATTCGACGCCGCCAACGGAAACCGCCAAGTGGCTGTCGTTGGTCAGGGCATAGGGCGCCGTGTTCTGCGTCGCCACATAGGCCTTGGAGACGGGGCGAATGCTCAGCTGGAAGAACTCCTCGCCGCCAGTGGCCGAGTCCATGAGCGGCTCGATGGACACGGGTGAATCGGTTTCCTCAAAGCCCGTGCCGTCGTCGATGTAGAGCGTCGTCGGCCGGTTTTCGCGACGCACGACGGCGGCGGAGATCACGCTCTTGCTGTCTTCATCGCTGGAGACGCCGACGGCCGCCGTCTGGATGGCCAAGTCGGTGCCGCGGCTGCGGGTGGCGCGTGACAGCTTGATGCGGTCGCGGTAGTCGTTGTCGGTCTCCGTGTCGCGGCCCGAGATGAAGGCCGAGGGGTTGGTCACGGCGACGCCGACGAAGGGCGTCGTGGAGACGGCGCTGACGGCGCCTGCGGCGACGTTGCCGGCGGTTCCCGGCACAAGACACGCCACAAACACGCCCTCAACGAAGGTCTCGCCATCGGGGATGACGGCACCGAAGACGGTCGAGAAGGAAACGGGCTGGTTCGTCAGGCCACGGATGGTTGAAACCTGCGTGGCCGCGGGGATCTGTCGATCTCCGCCCTGCGCCAAGACCACCCCTTCGTTCTGCTGATGAAAGCGCGTGGTGGCGGTGCTCAGCGTCATCGTCCAGAAGCTGCCGCTGTCGACGAGGCTGGTGTAGGCGATCGGACCCTCGTAGTTGTTGGTGCCGCGACCGAGGTAGATGGAGCCCGTAGCCGGAAGATCGGTGCCGTCGCTGAGGTAGATGGTGGTGGCGCCGGCGGCGGGAGCCGGTTTGGCCGCTGAAAGGCGCGTCGCCTTCTTGGTGAAGCTGGTGTCGCTGAAGGTCACGAGCCCGGTGGCCGCCTGCTGGCTGCGGCGAGCCACGTTCTCGCTGGCGCCAATGCGGTCAAGGGTCTGGCCGGCGCTGCGCTCCAAGCTGACCGAGTTCAGGGCCGCGAAGACATCCTGCGTAGACCGCAGGTCGCTCTGGGCCGCGGCCTCAAGGATCGACAGGATCGGCGAAGCCGGCTTCAGGCGCGGGATGCGCTTGCGGGCAAGAAAGCCAGCGACCATGTCGCCCAAGATCGCATTATAGGAACGTGCCTGAGGCTGTGCCATGATCTACACTCTTGGAGGGAGATGGGGGACCAGCCGCGGCCAGCCCGAGCCAAAAGATTCTCCTGACGCTACACCCAACGATAGCCTTGGGGTCACCGAACGACGTCAAAAGACACGGGAATCAGCTGCTCGACGCCCTTGACGCCGACGTGAATGATCTGCCGCGCCACGGGCCCTGATTTCTGTACGGCAGCGAACTCGACGCGCGAGAAGTCGCCATCTTGCGCCAGCAGGTCTCGGGTCGCCGTCAACAGCTGTTCGGCATCCAAGTCAGCGGTACTGATGCCCACCGGGATCTGAATGCCAACACTCGGGTGCTGCAGCAGGCTGCCGCGGGGCGTGGAGACCAGAATCCGCAGGCGCTGCAAGATGTTGTTGAGACCCACGGACCAAGGCGTGTCGCCATCTGGCGTCACGATCAGGTCATTGGAAGACGTCAGGCCCAGATCGATACCGCCGGTATCCAACAGCACTTGGAAGCTGGGGACGCCCGGAACGTCACGATTGATGAGATCGGGATCCACCGACTTGGGGCTGGGGATGAAAAGCTGCTGGTTGCTATTGACGGTGTCAGGCAGATATGCGTGAATGTAGGCACTGGAGGAGGTAGTGTACACCGCCAAGTCACCATCGCCATCAACAATCACATAATAGAAGCCGTTTGCGATCTTTTCGATGGACGTGATGCGGCGCGAAGTCCTCGTCACCGTGCGGCTGCCGATCTTGATCATCTGGCCGATGTGCAGGTTGCTGACATCGCCGACGGCCAGCGTGTTGCCATTGGCGTTCACGAGCAGGGGCAACTCAAATCCCGTCTCGTCGACGTAGGGGGCGCGGAGGCCGTTGAGAACCGCGATCTCGTGCCATCGGTTGGCGCTTCCGAGGTACTGCAGGGCCAACTGCTCAAGGCTGCCGCCGTAGGGGAAGGGGACGGCAAACTTCGATACCGGCTTCTGGAAGGCGATGCCGGAGCCACGAGCAAGACCCGCGACATACTCGATGGCGCTGTTCGTGCCGCTGGTCGACTCATCCCGCAGCAGCAGGCGATCGATGGTCATGATCGCCGAGTTCATGGCCCACAACACCTCAAAGTCGGCCTCTGTCGCCTCTCGGATCTGGGGGCGCGGGACTCGGCCTGAGGTCTCGTCAAACGTCGTCGATCCCTGACCGATGGCGTCCGCGAAGTCTTCCATGACGCTGCGGATCGAGGCCTGACGCTCCAAGAAGTCGTTGCGACCGAAGGCGCGAACGCGACTGATTTCATCCGCGACCTGCCGACCGACGTTGGGCGTGAAGTTGACGCGCCGTGCGTTGATGGCGCTGAAGGCGGCGTGTGCCGACAAGGGGTTGTCAAAAATGGCCTGAATCGCCAGCGGGCTACGAGAATCGTTGCGGGTTGACTCAAAGGTCTTGGTGCCGCCAGCGGTCACAGCCTGCGTTACGTCGGCAGCGGTAGTAACAACGGAAGATCCCTTGTTCTTGCCCAAAGGATCGAGCCAAGTATTGCCGATTGCGCTTCCTGCCTCAGTCCAAGCATTGCTGACGTTTGACCCAGCGTTTTGTAGCGCCTGCCCTGCAGTGTCGAGGCTGTTGGCGAAGCCAGAGATGAAACCGACAATAGACCCTTGCGAGTCTTTGATGATATTCGCCGGAAGATCGGCCATCGTCACAGCCAACCCCGAAGCCTCTTTTGCCATCAAGGCGATTTCACGCAAAGGGCTGAAGAGGGTGTTGTTGACGTCGCTGCGAACGGCAAAAAGCAGGTTTTTGCTCTTGACCAGTACGTCACGAGCCAAAGACAGCGATTCGGCGGCGATTCCAGCCCGTCCCAAGCCACCGGTATTGATCTCGATTGGATGGATGGGCTGGGCTGGCTCATCAAGCCGGATTCGCCGCCACGCCTTAGCAGAGATACGATAGTTGTAGCGGAGGGGCGAGGATGCCGATCGCTGCACCTCAAAGGACTGAGGGGTGATGAGATAGACCGACTGATCCTTCCACATCGCCAGCGCCAGCCGCAGATCGCGTCCTTCTGCCGTCATTTTGATGCGCGCGTAGCGCTCAAAGAACTGCTGCAGTAGCCTCAACTGGTAGTAACCGCTGCCGCGACTGATGCTCCCCACCTCATCATCGCCAAACTCCTCCTTCGTCATCAAGTTGGCTTGCGGAATCAGTCGCGTAGCCGTCTCGGCAAGAGCCAATGCAGAGAGGACGGTGCCACCGGCCAAGGCCAGCGCCTCTGGATTCAAGGCATTCGGGCGCCCCGAGGATGCTGAAGGACGCATAGGCACCACACCCGTGGTGCCCGAGATGTTGATGAGACGAAAAGGAGCACCGCCATGCTCCTCGACGATGCCCTCTAGCGTCGCTCGCACTTCAGACGCGAAGGGAGTGCTGATGGTCAGTGACTCAGGGGGAACGGGAAGGGTGAAAGACCACTTGGGGGCATTGATGCCGCCCACGACCGTGTTGTATTGTCCGTTTTTGTACTCGACTACAATCAACTGATATGGATACAGTTTGTTCCAACGAACTGGGTCGATTTTGTTGGATGCTTCGTCTTTGAACTCCCATGCCGGGTCGATAGCTGACTGCAGAGCCGGCACAAAGTTGTCGCGAGACGCCAGAACGGCCATGCTGGAGATGGCTGATGGTCCCTGAGTCGCAGCGGCGATCGCTGCGGAACCTGATGTAGCTGACTCAACTACGCTTACCATGAGCACAACCTGTATGGGAGAAAGAACGAGCGTCCGCATCGCCAGAGACGCGACGGAAAGATTGCCTTTACGGCCCAGCATCCCAAGGAACACCTATGCCTAATCTCCGACGATTCCTTGTTGTGACCTTCATTTTTGTCTTGACGCTGTTGCCGCCACGGTGTGTGTATTGGGGCGTGGACATCTACGACTGTAGCCTTGGTCTGGACGACATCGATGCGGTACTGGCGGCCGCCGGCGAGAAGTGGCCAGAGGCCAAGCACATCGCCCAGCGTCTCGACATCATGTGCGAGCCGCCGGGGGTGCAGGGCATCGCGAACTTCAACAGCTGCCAGCAAGAGGTGCTGGCCTGCAGCTGGCGTCTGGGCTCCGACAGCCAACGGGCGGGCATCAAGATCGTCAACGACGTTCCCGTCGACGTCTTGCTGGGCCACGAGATACTACACCTCGTGGCTTGGGACCGCGGCTTTATCGATGGCTGCTACGACCACACCCCAGACTGCTGGGACTGGGCGGCAGTCGAAGAACTGCAGCAGCTGGCCATGGATCCCGGTGATTGCGTGCGAGGAGAGTGTGTATGTGTGGCCGAGGATGGATCCAAGGATTTTGCGAGCGAATGCTCATCTCCCTGATCACGCCGCCGATGCTGCTGGTGTTGGCGGGCGTGATCTGTGTCAGGAGGCTGCAGAAAGCAATCTTCAGGTAACAACAACGGGGATATATTATGGAAGATTTGCGCTTCATCATCGCTTCGGTGACGCTCGTCCTGTTCCTCGTCTCCTTTGGTCTGGCGGGGCTGGAAAGGCGCTGGCAGCGCCTGACGCCGTTTCGTGAGGTCTGCGACGCAGCCGTCGGCATCGGCGCCTTCATCGTCGCCGGTCTCTGGATCGTGGCGTTTCTGCTTGACGGAAACTGAGCCGGCGACCTAGCATGGGTCCATGGAGGATGCCATGGATCAAAACTGGCCACGGTTTCAGATCAACGACGCCGTAGTCTGCGTCCAGCCCTGTGAGGGGCTGAAGTACGGTCACATCTACAACGTGGTGTGTCGCAACAGCCACAACGAAGTGGGCGTAGACGCCCCAAACACCGGCTGGATCTCCGCCCATCGCTTCATTCTGCGAAGCGAGGTCGACGACTTCGGACTGCTGGCTTCTGAGGCCGCGAAGTCTGAGGCCGAGTCTCAGGGCTTCTACACGCCAGAGACCCAGAAGCTGTTTCAGCAGCTGAAGGCGAGCAGAGAAAGAGTCCAACAGCTGTTGGAGAAAAACAACCAGTATCTGGAGGACGCTCGCAAGGCACGACGCGAGACCGAGACATTGCGCCTGACGTTGGCGGCCGTTGAGGGTCAACGTGACCATCTTGCGGCAGTGATCGCCGTTGCCGCCTCTGGCAACCTCAAAGAGACGTTGGCGCGGCTGACGTCTGACCTCAAGGAGACAGAGTGAAAGTCAATCGAAAAGCCATTCTCGAAACCATCTCGGTGCTGGAGACCGACATCCTCGTTGCCAAACTCGGTTGCCGGCGCCGCGGCCTTCAGCTGCTCAAGACACCACAAGAGGGCGTTCACTGGATCCTGCAGCAGAACCGTCGCCAACGCGACCTGCAGGACCTCAAGCAGGCCGTGCATCCCCTTTACGCCGTCCTCGCCCATACCCGTGGCCGCATTCACGCCATCGATGGCAACGAAGCCTTGAAGCCGCTCATGGACGCCGCCGCCCGCAAGCCCCTGCCCTTGGAGCAGCAGACCCCCGAGTTCCGACGGGCTTGGGAGGCGCAGGAGGCCTTCGTGCAGCCGGTCGTCGAGGCCTTCCCCGTCGAGACCTCGACCTAGAGCCAAGTGATGGCTGGGCCACCGGCTGCGGGCACTGCGGTGCCCGTCTTGAAGTAGGTGTCGATCCACAGAGCCAAGATCGCAGCCTGCTGGCTGGATGAGGCGCCGGCGAGGCCAGAGGCCACGATGGTGGCCAGCGTCGGCGGCGTCACCGTCAACGGCAAGACCGGCGGCAAGGCCACGAAGGTTGGCAGCATGCCTGTAGCCAGCGACGTCGTGTAGGCCAACAGGGCGGCGTCGAAGATGAGGATAGCGGCACCCGGCGCCGACATCCCCAAGAGACCGGTCTGGAGCAGGCCCTTTGCGACCACCCCCGTCGACGACGGGGGTGTGATTCCAAGGCCGCTGCCGGTGTAGGCATCGATGGCATTGGCCCAAGCCGCCGCCGTGTCGACGTCGTTGTTTGGCCAGCCTTGGAAGCCGGCGTACTGCGGATCCATGAACTTCCGCAGTTCCGTTTCAAGCACCGATGCCAGCAAGGCCATCTTCAGCCCTCCGGAATCGAGACTTTGGTGGAGTTGATGGCGCTATTCCACGACGGGGCGCCGATGGTGGGCGTCGGTGGTCCACTGGGCCCCACGCCCGTGGCGTGGATGTGGGCATCGAAGACATCCAGCTTCGTCTTCAGCTGCGTGTAGAGCGCCTGCAGTTCCTCAACGATCGCGACGTGTTTGGAGCCATCCCCTACCGTCATTCTGGTGTCGCCGTCTTTGCCGACGACGGCCAGCGTCGCGCCGTCTTGCAGCCTCACCGTCAACTCGCCGTCGTTCATCGTCAGCTGGAACTTGGGCGTCTCGCCATCGGGGTCGAGGCCCGTGATCTCCAGTGAGGCGTTGGCGCGCACCGCGATCTTGTTGTTGGCGTGATCGAGGTGGATCGACTGCTGGCCGTCCTTGGTCTCCAGCTTGATCGAGCCGTCCTTGACGAACGTCATCTGGCTGCCGCTGGCTTCGGGGTCCGCGGAATCCAGCAGGCCACCAGCGGCGCCCGTGGCGCCCTGAAACGAAAGGGTGAACTGGCCGGCGGCGTCGATATTCATCGTCACGCCGTTGAAGCGACGGGTCCAGTGATGGCCCTCGGTCTTGTCCTGAACATCACCCTCGGTATGCGGCAGGCCGCCGACGATGATGCCCTGCTGGCTGCTGCCGTTCAGGCACAGGACCAACACCTGACTGCCGGTCTCCAGCTTCTGCCCCGCCTGCTTCTGCGTCGCGTCGTGCGCCATCGGGTCTTTGACGGCAACCCGCGGCGTCCACGTCTCATAGTCGGCGATGCCGCCAAACAATGACGCAACGCGACAACGATGAATGATCGTCGCCGTGCGAATGCGGTTTCCGTGACTCTCGTATTCGATGACGACGTCGTACTCGGGGTATCGCTTGTTGGCGTTGGCATCCGAGTCCGGGTAGTGGACTCGCTGGACGCGACCGACGTAGAGAGAAGGGAAATCGATGTTGCTGCGCATCTTTGCGCCGCTATCCGATACCAGACTGCTGGGGAGAATGGTCCCCTCAAACTCGTAGCGATTCATGAGAGTATGCCCCTTGACGGCTGGGCCGGGACTGTGCTACCAAGATTGCAATGACCACAGAAATCTACCGTAGCACGTTCAATCGCTACATACGCGGTCGCCTGATGACGATCGCGCAGGCGCTGGGCGTCGAGTACGACGTCACGGAAGTCAACGGCTACGTCAAGGCCTACTTTCCACAGCTGCAGGGCAAAAGAAGCGCCGTCACCGGCTGTTGGGTGGTCTTTCAGCCGCGCCTCAATCGCGGTCCCCATATCACGGACAAAGGCGTGGCCATCACCGTCAGGCTACCGGAGACCGTGCTGACACTCGATGAGGCCTCCGAGCAAAGCCAGCTTCTTGCCCGTCTCCACCCCCACCTCGCTGGCATCGAAGCCGACTACCAGAATCACTGTATCAAGGACGACTGATGAAAGCCGACATGCTTATGGCCAAGACCGACGAGCCGGGGGTCATCAACCTCGCCGTCGGCGAACCCGGTTGCCTGCAGGATACCTTCAGCCTCTATGGCCTGTACGAAGGCGTCGGGGATATACCAAAACAGGCATATCCGCCGCTGGCCGGCACACGGGAACTTCTCGACGAACTCCGGCAGCTGCACCCAAAGGGTGACATCGTGGTAGCCGCCGGCGCCAAGCAGGCCCTGTTGGCCGCCATCTACGCCTACCGCCAGACCCGTGCCTCCAGCAACAGCGCCATGACCGTCGTTCATCGCCGGCCCTACTGGCCCAGCCACAAGACGCTGGCGGAGTTGGCGGGCTGTGACTTTGCGAGTGTCGGCGGCTCCATCAACGAGATCCGCGTCAACACGAGCCCCAACAACCCCGACGGCTCCATCGACCATACGCCCTGCGACATCTGGGATGCCGCCTACGCCCATTACGTCTACGGCTTCGACGTCGAAGACACGCCACCACACGAGACCGCGGTCTACAGCGCCGCGAAGCTGTTTGGGGTGTCAGGCGATCGCGTTGGCTGGCTGGTGACCAGCAACTCCGAAGTCGCCAAGGTCGCCGCCGCCTACGTTGAGTCGACGACTAGCGGCGTCTCGATCTACAGCCAGCAGCGGGTGGCCGACGTCTTGTGGCGCATCCACGATCACCCGGCGGTGGCCGAAGAAGCATACCGTGGCGTCCGGGCGCGGATGAAAGAGAACGCCTTGGCTCTTGAAGACGTCTTGGATCAAGTGATCTTTGCCAATCGCGGCATGTTTGCGTGGATCAAGATCGAGGACGACCTCCGCCGCCGATTTGCCGCCGCCAAGGTCCGCTACCTGCCCGGCGAGGCCTGCGGCAAGCGGGGTTGGGCGCGCATCAACCTTGGCGCCAGTGACTACCTCTTCGATGCCGCCATGCAGAAGCTGAGGAATGCACGAGGGGCTTGACAGGCGCCCCGGCCTCCTGTAGGCTGGGGACATGAACACCACCAAGACCCTCGCAATCACCAACTTCATCAGCGGCATCACCGCCGAGGCCGTGCGTCGCCTCCACGACGGCGCCATTGCCCTCATCATCAAGCGCCCCGCCGGCAACGGCATGGTCGACATCCATCAGGTGCCGTTCATGGACGCCGACAAGGGCATGAAGGCCTACTACGACGTCGTCAACTCCATCCGCAAGATGGAAGACGAGTTGATGCTTGGCAAGCGCCCGGAGGTTGTGTGAAGAGAATCGGACACTGTTTCATCGACAGCCGCGACGGCAGTCGCCGCAGCGAATACGAGATCCTTCGTGGCATCCACGGCGGGCTCTTCATCCGCTACATCGGCTACCGTCAAGGCGATCTGATGGTGGGGTTGCCGCTCGCCGGCCCCCAATCCGCCCACATGCAGGTGCTGTTGCCCTTTGAAGAGCACCGCGCCCTGCTGTCTGACGTCAAGTTCTTTGAGGAAGCCAAGGAGAGCCAGTGACAGAAGCCCAGATCGACACCTTCAAGATCATCAAGGACGAGATCAACCTGCAGTCGGTGATCGACATCGTCCGTCGCCACCCCGACGGCATCACCCAGCGACAGGTGTTTGAGGCCATCCACCGCGGCCAGCAGCTGACGGCGACCGAGATCGGCGCCCTCTACCAGCTGGTGTCGCGCAACCTCTCGACGGCCGCCAAAGAGGGGCTGCTCGATGACAGCCAGAGCCTGCGCATTGGCCGTGGCCGCCGCACCCTCTACCGCGTCCCCGAGCAGCCCCTGCCGCCGCGGAAGACGAAGACGCAGAAGCTGCGGGAGGAGAACCTGCAGCTGCGCCTGACAATCCAGCAAATGGAAGAAGAACACGCCCGGCATCTGCTGGCCATCAAGGCCACGGCAGTCGAGATGGAATCTCTCTGCCATTCGCTTTCCGCCATCAACTTCAACGCCGCCTACGACGGATGAGGCCCGCCATGTTCTTTGACCCCGAGGTCTTTGAGATCCTTCGCCCCTTCACCTTCACCGACGCCGTCATGGGCAGCTGCCGCGAACTGACGCGCATGGCTGAAGACCTTGGCGCCGATGCCGATGAAGCCCTTAGCGACGCCATCGTGAATGGCGCCGCGGCCGTCGTCTGCCCGGATGACGTCTGCCCGGCGTGAGTTGCACAAAAGGCGGCAGTTGCACACAACAGGCAACTGCCGCCTTTTACTCAACTTGCCTCTTGACAGCCGCCAGCCGCATGCCCTAGTATGGCGGCAAGGAGACCGAACACATGAACAAGATCACCACCTGCCTGCCCCTCAAGGACAACGATGGCAACAGCGTCATCGACGCCGTCAACACCGTCACCGACACCTTCTCCTCCATCGCCCAGCAGCTGACGGGGCTGCCGGGCAACGGCCTGTGGAAGAACGACGCCGGCCAGCTGTTCAGCGACCCGGTGCTGGTGCTGACGGCCGTGCTGCCGGAGACCGCCGACATCCACACCGCCCGCGGCCTCGCTGAGGCGGCGCTGCTCCGCTACAAGGCTGAGGCCTCGCAGGAGTCGGTGGTGATGGCCATCAACGACGACGGCACCCCCGGCTCCGTTGACGACCTGCTGGCGGCCCATGGCGGCTGCACCCAGCTGACCATGGACGAAGAAGGCAACGAGATCGATCGCGCCTTCTCCTTCAACAACCCCATCTTCCTCTAGTCCTCGGGCATATCGACGTTCACACCGTCGTAGACTCGGAAGCCAACGGCGTCGGCGTTGTCCGGCGCCTTGTCTTTGGGGGGTTCGTGCTGAGTACCACCGCTGGCCACATAGCGATCGCTTCCCATACCAAACTTCCGAATCGGTCGGTCGTCGTCCAAGACGACCTCTGGCGTCTCAACCATGTAGACATTGTCTCCGGTCTCATCGATGTCTGACGCCAAACTGATGCCATTCGACAGCTGGAGTTCAGTGGTAAAGGACCGGAATCCGACGCCCTGAATGGCGCCAGAGTGAATGATCTGCTCGATGTGATAGAGGCCGCCGTCGTACTCCACGTTGTCGCCGACGCAGATAGGCTCCTGAACACCGGCGAGGCGCAGGGTGCCGCTGAAGCGCAGGTGCTGGGTCGTGATGAAATCAGCCATGAGTCGAGTCCAGTAGCCGGCGGGGGCGTGGCTGATCTTGTCGAAGTTGACGACGTTCATGTTGGTGTTCAGGGACGCCGTGTACATGCTCAGGCCGTTGCGTTCGATGTCTTTTGAGTCGACAAAAGGCGGCGCAAGGACGTAGAGGGCGTTGTCGTTCTGGAAAGACGAGGACGACGCCAAGGTAATGTCGTGGGCCGGCAAATGAATGTAGTTGAAGCGCATACCATCGCTCGTGCCAAGATCCTCCGACTCCACGAGCGCCGGCGACACCACCCACCGAGGTAGATCAGTGAATGTCGTTTGCTCGCTCTTGATCTTGTTGGGACCGACTTCGGTCGAGTAGTTCACCTTGTCCATCAAGCGGCTACTGAACGGCACCTGCCGCGCCACGATCGTGGGACGCACATAGCCGTCGACGCCAACGTGCAGAGTCGTGTACATCTCATTGATCGGCGCATTCAGGTAGGTACGCAGAATGTTCCAGACCGTCGTCTGATTGAAGTCAAGGGTCTGCGAGACATACAGTCCTTCCAAAAAGTTGTCGGAATCGAGTTCTGGTATCATACCTGATAGATCAAAACCATCAGCCTCCCGCTCTTCGCCGCGACGGCGCACGAGCGAGTTGTTGCTGTAACGCTGTAAGCCAACGAAGGCATGGGAGATGTCCACGAAGTTGTAGCCCACGTTCTGGCGATTGCCCTTGAGGACGGCACCGACGGTCGTGGGTACGGCGATGCGCACGCCGCCCGTGGGGCTGGCGGTAGCGATCTGGTTTTCGCCCGGCGACTGCGGCACGAGGCCGAACTTCCACTTCTCACCGGCGCCACGGCCGAGGCAGATGTTCAACAGCGCCGCCACGGCCTTGCCGGCGGGAATCGCGCCCTGAGATCCCGCCAAGACGAAGTCATTGAAGCCCGAGAAGTCGAGTTGGAACTGCAGGTTGTTTTCACCGTAGGCGCCGCGGAAGGCGGGGTTGAAGTGAACCTGATAGTTGACTTCTTTGAAGGACATGGCTGTGATCGAGTACGTCGAAGAGACAACACCCGAGTCACCGCGGCGGCGGCGGAAGCGACGCACGGAGTTGATGCGGCCAACGAACTTGAGGCCATCCTTGAAGCCGTTGCAGGCGTTCTTGTCGAGGGCAGCGAGGGCCTCGGTCGAGCCCTTGACCTGACGCAGGATATTGCGAATACGCAGGTAATCCTCGCGGTTTTCAAAGGCCCAGAAAAGGATCCAATCGCCGCCCACCATCTTCATGCGCCAATCGACGCCGGTGTTGACCAGAGACAGAGCCAGCGTCCCCTGTGGATTGGCTTTGCTGTGCGACACCGACCACTGCACTACCTCGTGCTCCAGCAGGATCTTTTCGCCCTCCTTCATGCCGTCGATGTCGTAGAACGAGATGTCTTGCCTGTAGGTGCTATCCTGATTCAGGATGCGCTGCCGGTCGGCTGTAACCCGGTAGTAGAAGGGCACAACCAGCCCCAGCCAGTAGGGGGCGACTTGGTGGCTGTCACCGGAGTTGGGCTCAAGGACGTAGCGAAAGGCCATGGTGGGACTCGTGGTGGGGCGGGTTGTCGCTTGTTTTGCCCCTTGACACCAATAGCCGGGGCCGTGTAGAAGATTGCAGGCCGCGGATTACCCATGGCCACGCCGAGGAGTATCATGACGAACACGAAGCCCGACATCGACGACATCTGGTTCACGCAGCATTGCCAAGAGCGACTTCGCAGCCGCTACCCGCGAGCCGGTATCCGCGGCGCCCAGTCCATCTACGAAGAGGGGCTGGCACTGAGCGCCGAGCAGGCCCACACCCTGATGATCCGGCACCCGGCGTCCATGGAGGGGCGGCAGATCAAGTACGTCATCGACGCCGGCCTCACAGGTGTCTTTGTGCTCGTGGCCAAGTACGGGGAACTGGAGGGGATGCTGCCCTACAGCGCCGTCACCTTCAAGCGCCTGACCGTTGACCAGAGCCAGCTGGCGAGCCAGATTCTGGGCGTGGAGCCGCGGCAGCCGCGGGTCAGCCGATCCCACCGAGGCCACGAACAGCACGTCGCCTGAGGAGAAGCCCATGCCCCAACCGCGTCGCCGACGTCGTCGCAAGAGCGAAGACACCTACCACCTGATCGTCACCAAGAAGCAGGCGCAGGTCATCCAACAGGCCTGTGAGGTGGTGATGCGGTTGGGGCTGGGTCAGCTGGACTACATCACCGACCACATTTACCATCTGCCGCGGCTGAAGACGCCCAAGCAGCCACACGACGAGAAGCAGATGCAGGAGTGGTACGCCGCCACCCGTCGCGTCCGCGACCTGCTGGATGCCGTAACCTTTGCCGCCAGTGGATGGCAACACGGAGCCAGCTACGGCATCGGCAGCCCAGAGTTGCCGCCCAGCGTCGGCATCGCCACCGACATCCGCGACGTCATCCGCCACCGACTCGCCCATGACCAGTTGGCGCCGGGGGAGAAGCGCGGCTGGACGGTCGATTTCAACGAGCCCATGAAATGGGGCAGCGAGCCACTGATCGACATCCGCAGACCCAAGAAAAGGAAGAAAAGTGAAGAAGCAAAGCCATCGTGAAAAGTGTCTTGAGGCCGCCCACGCCATCCGCTCCAAGCGTTATCCGGGGGTGCTGGACTTTGAGACCCTTGAGGGGATGACGACGGCCCGCATCGTCGCCGCCCTCCTCGGCGTCATCGAGAAGCAGGGCATCGAGATCCGGCGCCTGCAGCGTCAGGTGACGTCGCTGGAGAACCGCAAGAAGGCCAAGAAGACATGAGCGACCCCTACATCGTAAAACTCACCCACACGCGCGTGGCTGCTGACCTCCGCGGCATTTCGCCGCAGGCCCTGCAGACCTACTTGAAGGCCAAGGGCTGGGGGCTTGTCGAGGGCTCCAGCAGTGCCTTCAACGTCTGGGCCAAGGACCAGTTTGAGGTCATGGTGCCGCTGCGGTCGAGTCATTCTGACTACTACCGTCGCATCCACGAGGCGCTGCAGAGGGCCGCTGAGGCCATGGACTTGACCGCCGGACATGTCTACTTTGATGTGCTGCTGCAGGCCTCGGAGAGCGACAAGGAGACTGAGTCATGAGCAGGTATTTGTGGGAGGTCATGGACACGATGATGGACGTCGACTTGCCGAACGGCGTTTGGGCGGCTGCCGCGCCGCTGCGTAAGGCGCAGAAGAAGGCCGTGGATCGAGAAACCGTGGCGTTGATCACCTACGTCGCGGCCAAGGCGGCAAGCGAGGCCGGGCTCGATCGTACGGCGTTCCTTGACCTCTGCAACGACGAGTACAGCAAGGCCAAGCCCAAGCCGCCGTCCGAGGAAAAGACCTTCAGCGAAGCCGACTTCGTCAAGGCCATGAGCGGCATGGCGGCGCCGGCGGTCATCAAGGCCGTTTGGGCGCGGATGCAGCAGCAGCAGGACAAAGAGACCAAGGGAGCAGACAAGTGACGCACCCCGTCGACACCGAGGCGCCGTTGGATAGGACGCCGGCGCTGGAGGCCGTGGCTGAAGACCACGCCCGAGCCCTGCGCCTCTGCCCTCCGGGGCTACTGGAGGCCTACAGCGCCTCGGTGTCGCCGCTTTCTGATGCCGTGCGGTCGATGACCGACATCTACCTGCGGCACCAAGAGGCATCCATCAACAAGGAGCGCCGCCACGCCGAAGAGAAGCAGTTGCTGCGGGATGAGATCGAAAAACTGCGGAAGATGCTTGACGAAGCCAACGCAACCAGATAGAGTAGGCGCATGAACAACACCACCGCCAAGAAAGTCGCCGTCACCATCGTCACCAAGGGCATGTTCGGCATCCGCGTCACCGAGGCGTGGCTTCTCGACCACGGCACGCGCAAGTGGGCGCAGTACGACCGCGCGCCCTTCGTCAACTTCATCCCCAAGGGCAAGCGCAAGGCCGTCACCTTCCTTGAAGGCTATAACCCCTACATCGTGATCCTCGCCGGCCACAACCTCGACCTGCAGAAGGCGGTTGACGACCAGTTCGTCACCAGCGCCGGCTCCACGCCCGGCGTCACCATCACCTCCAGCCGCTACCTGTCCTGCGACCCCCGCTACTCGACGGACTTCAACGCCGTCTTGGCGGCGCGCAGCGACCTGACGGTCATCGCCGACTACCGCCAAGAGAAGCGGCTGGCGGCCTGAATCCCAAACGGCAGCCGCTTGATGAGGCGGCAAGCGGCTGCCGGTTCCCTGTCACACCGCCCATAGGAAATGACCATGAAGAAGATGAAGTTTGTCGTCGGCCTCGCTCTCGCTGCACTTCTGGGCCTTGGTGGCTTCGCCGTCGCCAAGAAGCTGAATGCCGTTGACGCGGAGAAGAAGGAAGAGGCGCCGGCGGCTGAGGCCGCGGACGCTGGTGCCGAGGCTGCGCCGGCGGGTGAGGGTGAGGGCGAGCCGAAGTCGCTTGAGGCGCCGGCGGCTGCGCCTGCACAGAACTGAAGTCTGGCTTCAGTTTCGTGCAGCAGGGCGCCGCTTGTCGGCGCTCTGCTTTTTGATTGACCATTGGCCGCCAACGACATAGGATCTCGCCATGGCCCCCTTATTCCACAGCCACCCCAAGCCCCTGACGCAGCACCAGTATCGAGTCTGGCGCCGCATCATCGACAGCCTCGCCGGCATCCCGTGTCTGCTCATCGAAAGCAGCATCGGCGGCAACGACCGCCTCTACGTCAGTGTGGCCGTGGGCCAAGACGCCGTCCACGCCCCCGACTTCGACGACAACGAGGGCCTGCAGTCGCGCACCGGCGTCTACCTCTTCTGGGTCGGGCCGCGGGGCGCCATCGAAAGCAACCGCTGGGGCTTCCTGATGGATGACGCCATGGGCCTGAAGGCCGAGGAATACTTCGCCGCCTGCCTCGACGACATCGTGCAGGTGGCCACTGAACTCCACGAACAGCTGAAGGAGATCGCACATTGACAAAGGCAGCCAGTATCTGGACCGAGGCCTACGAGTCGGCACGGGTCGTCATGCCCATTGAGCGGGCGCTGGAGCGCGCTGACGCCGTGCTGCTGTATCGCATGGACATCGGACTCGACTTCACGGAGACCAGCGGTCGCCTGACGGTGAAGGTGACGCTGCCGGGCGACCGCTTCGTCTCTCGATCCTGCGTCGGCTACATGACGCCCACTATTCGCGTTCGCCTCACCAAAGCCATCCTTGGGCTCTTGACGCCGGCGGTACTGGAGGCCGGCGCCATTCCCGTGGACCTCAACGACTAGGACCAAGATGCCATTCAAAAGCGCCGTCTCCATCAACAAGCAGATCATGGCGCAGGTTGTAGTACGGGCCGACGACCCGCGCCGGGATCTGCTGGCGGAGATCGTCGATCTCGCGAGTTCGCCGACCTTCAGCGTCACCGACCTCACTCACGTTCTCGGCTACCTGCTCGCCCTCAGCGAGGGCGTCTCGGAAAGAGACGTTCAGGTGTCTGTGAAGATGACTTGATGGTCGGCATCCCCGGCGGCTGGTAGCACAAGGAGATTTGCGAGATGACGAGACAGACCTTTCAGCTGTTCCCCACCAAACTGACGTCGAGGATCATCGACGATTCCGACATGACGGATGGCCTTTGGGATTTGGTTCATCGGCAACAGTACACTGAGTCATCCAACCTCTTGACGCAAGACGACGAGAATCTGCGGAAGCTGGCTGGATACGTTCACGAAGAAGTGTCTGCGTATCTGCGTCCGGAATCGGACATCGAAGAATACGAAGTCGGCGCCTTTACGTTCGCCAACAACGGTAGCTATGCCTCTGGCACCCTTGCCCATGGCCACTCCGGTCATCTCGTTGCTCTCTTCTACGTCCGCGTGGATGCAGACAACAAGGAGCCCCTCTACATCAGTGACGCCAAGGAATACTGGGGGACGGAGCCCGGCAGGATCACGTTCCACGATCCACGATTCAACGGCCTTTCTGTGCAAGAGACTCAGTTCTTTCGCATCGCCCCCGTCACGGGTCAGATGGTCGTGTTCCCCAGCTATCTCTGGCACTCAGTGACGGCGCACGACGCCAAGAGAGCGAGATTGGCGCTCGCCACCAACCTGCATCTGAAGCGCAAGGACGACACCTACGTCCACGCTCCTCTTGCCGGCTTCATGTCACGGCGTGGACCCTGAAGATGACTTGACAGCCGGCGGCGGAGGCTGTAGGCTCCGGGGCATGAACCAATACACCTCCGCCGCCCCCTTCAGCGTCAGCTACCGCAGCAACCCGCTGCCCCGCGGCGAATGGCTGCAGGACTTCCGCGGCGAAACCATCCGCGTGCGCCTCGGCGACGACGTCAATGGCATGGACACCGTGTATCGCCTGCGCATCAGCCGCAACCGCGTCGTTGAGCAGATCACGGAAGTCGGGGGCGTCTACCGCGCCAGCCTGTCCGGCAAGTTCCTCGCCGAGATCCGCGAGATGATGCAGGACTACGGCGAGCCCCCGTACTACTTAAGCTACGACCTCGTCAACCGCCACCGCGACTACGGCAACGGCCACGTCGTCATCGACTGAGGAGACCATGAACATGTTCGCCCGCTTCATTCACCTGCTCGCCTCCCTCTTCGACGACGACGGCCGCGAACTCTGGCGGCTGCGGCGGGAGGTCAAGCACCTGCAGAAACGCAATCGCCGGCAGCAGGCGATCATCGACGATAGCCATCACAACAACGCCATCCTGCGCAGCGAAGTGACGGCACAGGCCAAGGCGCTGCGGCGGCTCAAGGCGGGCGAGAGGAAGCAGCCGCCGGCCGTCACCTGTTTCCGCTGCGGGAAGGCCACCGGCGTCCCTGAGCGCCATGAAATCTATTGTCGCATGAGCGAAGAGCGCGACGCCGGAGGCCGGCAGTGACGCCCGAGGAGAAGCAGGGAACCGACGTCGGCTGCGACCACTGCCGCAACCGGCTACAGCAGGCAGAGGCGGCAGCCAAGGCGCTGGCGAATCAGCTGCGTGAAGACACCCGGCGTTGGCGTGACAGCGGCCTGTCGCTGGAGGCTATCCGGGACCTCGTCAACCGCTGGCAGTCGGAGGACATCAGCTTCGGCAAGCTGGTGGAGGAACTGCGACTGGCGGCATCGGTGGCCGCCGCCGATCAGGCGCAGTCGGTGCTCGATGGCATCAGCCGGTCGCTGACGGCAGCCGTCAAGGGCAACGACGCCTTCAACGACCCGGCGCCACTGCACTGGAGTCAGGCGCTGAAGCTGGCGTGCGACGAGATCGAGGAGCGCGACGAAGCACTGCGCCTGCTGGCGACGCGAGTCGAGGCGAAGCGACTGGACGATGCAATCACGGAACGCGACGAGTACCGCGCCAAGTGGCTTGCGGTCACCAACGAGTATAAGCCGGGCTGGGTACAGGGGCTGGAGGCGGTGGCTCGCTCTGTGGGCTACGACCCAGACAAGGCGCGTCACGAGGGCGTGGAGCCGCCCGACTTCATCCAAGACGTCATCGAAAGGCTTCAGGCCGACAACAGGTATCTGCGCGGCAGCCTGTCGGAGATACGATCCAACATCTTTCAGGTGCTGGAAGAGCGTCACGAGGTTTACATGCTGCGGCACTACCTCCGAGAAGCCGGCCTTGCCGCCCACAGAGCCCTTGACAACGGCCGCAAAGTCCCGTAGCCTGCGGTCATGAAGTGCCAACACGTCACCTGCTGGCAGTGCGAGGACGAGGACAGCCAGCGGCTTCGGGAGAAGCTGCGGTGCATGGCCGAGTGCCTGCGCGAGGCCCAAGAACGCCAGCGGCTGCTGGTTGACCACCTGCAGAAGGCCCGAGACTGGGTGCAGCAGTACGTCTCGTTGCCCCATGAGCCGCGTTGCGAGCGGTTGATGGAGATCGGCGATCCCTGCAGCTGCACCGCCGCCTACGCCCTCCGTGATCTGGCGGCCATTGACGCCGTATTGGCGAAGGAGAAGCCGTGACCGACCTCCTCGACGAGATCAAGGCCAAGTGGAACATTCCGGCGACGCTGCCGATGGCCGTGCCGTGGGGCAAGGACGA
>Ga0181343_1000005_pt1 | contig 120123 bp, 132 predicted proteins | sample Su13VDMLBSD_FD_130110 | JGI IMG/M metagenome (GOLD analysis project Ga0181343, IMG submission 130110) | Freshwater viral communities from Lake Michigan, USA - Su13.VD.MLB.S.D | ecosystem: Environmental > Aquatic > Freshwater > Lake | place: USA: Michigan | collected 2013-07-15
CATAGTAGCATAATCTCTAGGAGTAAATCCTAAAGCTTTTAAATCTTTTTTCTGCTCTGTAGTTGGCTTATTCTTTTTACTAGGTTTAGGTTTTTCCTCTTGTTCTTCTACTTCTCCTAAATCTATAGTGAGCTGTGTACCTGTTTTAGTTTCAGTATCTGTGACAGTTGTAGTAGTTGGTTCAGAAGGCTTCTTAAAGGTATCTCTTTTTTGATTAATACTAGTCATAAGCTCAGGTGTCATAACACCTTGATTATCTATCTGATCCATTACAGCATCTAACTCTTTTTCACTTACAGCATTAGCTATAAGACTATTCCAATTGGTTGGAGTAGGAGTTGTAGTAGGCTTAGTCTCAGGTGTTGGTTCTGCTAATAATCCCGCTTTACGATTATACTCATTTAGTATTCTACCTGGGTTAGTATATCCTAGATAATTTCTAAATGCTGTACCAGCTACTATATCATCATCTTTAAGATTATTAAATTGTTCTTTAGTAACATTGATAAATCTTGGATTTAATCTAGATAGTGTTTCTAGATTATCCATATCATAAGCACTATTAACATAATCTTTAAATGCTTGAAGCAACCTAGGTAGCAAACCAGCTTCTCTTAAGCTTTCAATACTTGAATCTTTTGTTAAAGCTTTAGATGTTGTAACTTCTGATTTAGGAGCTTCACCCGGTTTTCTTCCCTCAATGTAGGTAGTAGCAATATATAAAGCTTCATCTAAAAGTGTATCATTCTCTTTTACACCCAGCATTCTAGATAAAAACTTTCTTAGTTTTTCAGTAAACTCTTCCCATAAAGATTTACCTGTATTTTCATAAGGTATTGTTTTAAGCCAAGTTTTAAATCTATCATTACTAAATAGTTCTGATAAAAATTCAAACTCATTTTTGAGGCCATAAAACTCTTTATCGGTAGCACTCTTATATAAAACTTTATCTTTTGGAGGATTTTTTTTATAAGCTTCTTTTGCCGCTTCAAGTAATTTTGTTATATCTGCTCTAAATTCTGGATCTTGTGCTAATTTTGTAGAAGTAATTTCATGGATAAGCTCATGAAGAATAACTTTTTCTATAGGCAAAGTACCACCTTCATAATCCTCTGACATATATCTAGGATCAATAATGGTACCTATTTCATTACCAGCTGCATCATAAGCAAATACTCCTGGGTTAGGCAATGTGCTAAATGTTATTTCACTTTGTGGAGATATTTTAGTTAATAATCTTTTAGCTAATTCTTTCTCTCTAGACGTAGCATATGGACTAGTAATTATTTTATTAAGAATATCTATTGTATTTACCTTAGATGATTTACTTAAATCAGGATCAAATCCCCAATATTGAGCATGATCTCTAAGTGTTCTCTTATCATTATTAATTTTGTTTCTTGTAGCAGTACTATATTTTAAATTTTCTGGATCAGTACTTCTATCTGTTATAGGCTTCTTAGTAAACTTTTTTTCACCAGATTTTTCATACTTATCAAAGAGCTCCATGATATCTTTGAACTTTTGAGACTGAGGATCTATTTGGTTTTTACTACTTATATCGTAAAAAGCCGATGGGACTTTACCATCAAGAAAATCATCCATCCCATCTTGATCTAAGAAGACACCCATCTTATAAAGCTCTACAAAAAAATCATTATCCTTCATTCTATCTAAGAATTCTCTATAAGCTTTTTCAATAAGGTCTCTCTTGTTTTGTTCAATGTATCTTAAAGCTTGTTCTGCTCTAGCTGCATATTCTAAGAATTTAGTTGGATTATGTAAAGTGTCTACATAATCAGCATATTCCTCCATATCAACTCCTAGTAGGAATAGATCTTTGTAATCTTGGAAAGACTTGTCTATATTTTTTTGTTGAACAATTCCCCCTCTTTTTCTAGCAATATTTTTTAAATATCTATCATATGCTGTATACAATTCCCTCGATGCCACATCAAAGAAATCATCTTCCTCAGCTTTTTCAACGGCTGTAAGATTTTTAGTTTTACCTATACGATTACCAGCCTTATCATAAGCGTATCCGCCTTTAGTTTTATCTACAACAACAGCTTCACCTTTTTTATTTAAAACTTTTGTTCCTGATTTAATCTTAGATGATCTTTTTAATTCATCAACTTTATCAGTATCTACTCCAGCATCTTCCTTGCTTCTCATCTGTCTTGCAAGTTGGATACCCATTATACCATCTCTTACTGCTTTTAAATCTTCTAAAGTTTCTGAAGCGCTTGCTGCTTTTTTCTGAGCATCAGCATCACCCTTTGAATAAATTTCTACTTCGGACTGAAGAGCTAAAATAGCAGAATCAATATTGTTTCTATTTACAATGTTGCTAAAGTCTGTAGCATTAGCTTCACCTAACGGTTGAGACTTAATTAAATTTTCAGTAACACTTTTTAATCTTTCTACAGATCTATCAAAATGATAAGAAGACATGATAGCTGCTTTCTTAGCTTCATCAAAAGATTTTTGTTTAAAAAGCTCTGATTGAAAAGCTTCTGGATTTGTTTGCTTATTATATTTTCCAGGATTAAAAGGATTAGGAAATCTCTTTTCTATTTCTTCAGTATGCTTCTGAACTAGATCTAGTTTATGAAGCATGTTATCTATTTTATTCTGATAAAAAGTTTCAGGATCTCCTTGTGATTTATCAATAGGACCAAAAGCTTCTTGTAATTCTTCTGGGGTTAATTGTTTATAATCTTCAAGCTGATCTTTTATAAGATTTAATTTCCCTGTAGAAATAAGTGTGTGCAAGTGATTACCAATAGCATCATCTGTAATGGTATAGAAATTTCTCTTATCACCGGCCATGTTAGCTTCTTCAGCTTCTTTCTTATTATTAAACTGTATTGCTCCATTAACAGTAATAGCATCAAAAAATCTTTCATCCATAGTAGCCGCATTTAAAGCATCTACAACAGAATTAGTATGTCTTTCTAAATCAAGTTGATGTCTATCATATCCTTCTTTATCAGTTATTTGCCAAAACTTTTTTGGAGCCCATTCAAATACAGCAGCTTGTGGTATATGAGCCATAGAACCCATCAAGAAACCAGATAAGAAAGTATCTCTACTTTCTCCAAAAGGATTAAGCATTCCAGCATTATCAGCAAAAGCTCCCCATGTAGATCTTGATCCAGCAATAGCAGGATTAATAAATTGATTAGCGTAGTAATCAGTCATAGTCTTCTGAACCGCATCCTGATATACTTCTTGAAAACCTTCAGCAAAATTTGCTTTAGTATAATTTACAAATTTGTTTAAACCATTTTTTAAAAGATTCTTAGGTCTATATGTCTCTGGCTTTGTTAAAGAATTTAGAGTAGACATGAAATCTGTATCAATCCTCTTCCAAGCTTTTTCATTAGCTTGTTTCCAAGCTTGATTAAAAGTAAGTTTACCTTTAATACCTTGTGTAAGTTCTTCTCTAAAAGCTTCCATTGGTTTAAAACCTTTGAATGCTTTATCAAATACAATAGCATTAGATGCAAATAACACCGGCAAGTTCCACCAAAAAGTTTCCCTACCAGCATTAGCTGCTTCTGCATATATTCTTTCCCAATCTTTTACTGTAGGAGTTTTACCCTGTGCGTATATCTCATCAGCAAGTCTATCTCTTACAGCTAACTCAGCACTACCACCTTCCATTGCAGATTCTGATGTAGCAGCTGTTACTCTTCTAGCATCTCTATATAATGCACCAAAACCTTTTGCTGTTTTAGCTAAGTCAAAAACAAGTTCTCCTTTTTTACCTAAGTCAGCTAGTTCATCTGCATATTTAAATGTTTCTGGTATAAGTCCTTCAGCAGCTGCAGTTAATCCTCTACCTAAACCTTTTGCACCAGATTTAGCTAAAGAATAAATATCTTTCATCTTATCAGCATTTCTTACCCAATCATAAGATTTACTAAGAGCTTTGCCATAAGTTTTTAAATCCATTAATTTTTTTAACTTTGCAAATTGAGAAGCTGATTCTGCACTAGCTGTAGCAAGAGATGTTCCTCCAGATTCTGGTGCTAAAAAAGCAGCACCTGCCCACATAGCAATTTCTTCTGCAGCAAACTCTCCTAATATACCAGCAGTGTAACCAAAGTCAACTGTCATGTTATTTACAAAGCTCCCAAATCCTCCTCTTGTATCTGCTCCAATAGCATGAGCTCTTTCCATGTTTCTTGCTGCTTCAACATCTGTTAAATCAGAAGACCAAGAATTCCAAGGTAGCATATCTGTAAATCCAGATACAAACCCATCGCCCATAGCACCGAAACTTCTTTTATAATAATCAAACCATGTAGCTTCTTTATTATATATTTCTTCATTATCTCTATATGGAGAAAATCCTCTATCTTTAAAAACGCTACCTACTTTATAATATCTTTCAAAATTAGCTCCATCATAATCTGCATTGTAAGATTCTTCTTTTGCATATTTTGCTACATCATTGGCCCATTTAGTATCTTGATAAGATTGAGTAATGTTGCTAAATAATTTATTATAATCTGAATCACCCGATTGTGTAGGAATAAGATTACTACTAGGAATATTTACAGGATATGGCTTAGGAGGTTCTGGTAAATTTAAATTACTAACTTCTATAGAATAAGGATTAACTAAGCCCGACATCTGCTCGGATTGTAATTCATTTAGACTAGGTATAGATTGATTAGCATCTACACCTAAGTTATCTGTTTCTGCCATAATAAATTATTTATTAAAAAGTTGTTGAGGATCCTTTACTCCTTTTATTTTAGAAATATCATCTAATCTTTTTTTGTTTATAGCTGAAAGACTAGACATATCTCTTAGAATTTTCTGTTGATATAAGTCTGCATCAAACATTGCAACAGGCTCTTTAGTTGTTACTGTTTCAACAGACTTTGTCCCATCATTATTAACGCGTATAAATTCCTTTTGCAAAATATACATATTACCATCTTTAGTAATTATACTTTTACCTCCTAAAGGAATATTATCAACAACTTGTTTATCTGTTTTTAATCTGAAATCAACCATGCTAGGAGATGTTGTTTTATACAATCTTGTATTAGCAACATAACTACTTGGTAACTCTACAGCAATTGGTTTTGATATATTATCTAACAGTTCTTTATCTTCATTTGTAGTAAACAATGGAGATTTCTTCTCTTCACCGGTTCTATAAATCTGATTCCAACTTTCATTAGGATTAAGATAGATGTATGATTTACCATATCTATTACCCGATATTCTAGAAAACTGAAACTCGGAAGTAATATTTTTAATTTTTTCTTTATCACCAGATTCTAAATCAGCTATATACTGATTAAGTTTAGCAATAGCTCCTTTGTCACTATCTTCGTAAGTATACTCTTCATCTAATGAAAAATCATTCTCAGGTCTAACTACAGCATTATTTTCTATAATAGCTTTCTTAGTTGCTGTAAGTAATTCTATTAAATCTTGAGCATCTTGAGAAGATTGAGGATTACTAATATCCCAAGGTGTTACATTTGCTACATATGTTTTAGTAGCTTTAGCATTTGTACCCTTTGGCATGTTTGGATCCATAGCATCCCAAGCTGGTGTTTTAAGCATTTCATATCCATCAAAGGAAGCTTTACCTTTTTGTAAAGCTTCTTTTGCAAACTCGTAAGCTTCATCTTGCTTAGTTAATGTTTTTAATATAGGATTTTTAACTTTATATTTATTAACAATAACATCTTGTTCTCCTACTTTTTTAATAGATCCTCCTTGAAATTTGTTTTGATTTTTTGCCGCCCATTCTTTTGCAAAAGCATCTACATCACCATCAGCAAATCCCATTGAAACAGAATTTTGTAAAGCTTCTTTAATAATGGTTCTTTCCATAAGGTCTTCTCCATCAAGCTTTTTGATAGCTATTTCACTATTAATGAAACCTTCATATTCATTTTTTGCAGCAAGTCTACCTTTTTCTACATGAGCTGTAATAGCTTTATAATCTGCTAAAGCATTATTATAATTAGCAGCATCTTGTGTTAAAGCTGCTCTATTTGCATCAAACCATTTAGAATAAACTTGGCCATCTGCTGTAGAAGCATCTGTATATTTTTTAAACTTAGTATTGATTATATCTTTTTGAGTTAAGCTTAAACTTTTAAATTTTTCAAATTCTTCTGGATCTTTATCTAATAGTTTTATAGGATTTATATTTGTATTAGGTCCTAATACATCTTTTAAAACATTTAACATAGATGTTCTTTGAGAAGGATCTGAAGCCAAAGCATCTTGCATAGCTATAACACTATTACTTATGTTAGAATTCATAGCAGACTGAACATCTAATAAACTTTTTACACTTTGTTCTTTATTAAGTTTAACAGCTTGAGCCTGATCTATTACCGGTGTTGCTGTGTTTCCTTTATCAACAATTTGCGGATTAATCTTTATTGCTTTTTCAGCTGCTGCTATTGCGGCTTCTTCTTCTTTTTTCTTTTTAGCCTCATAATCTTTCATCATCATTTGGCCTCTGATATCTGTACCAGGAACATATTCATTTGTTCTAGGATCAATATAGCCTTCTTTGTTTCTGGTTTTTTCTAAATCCCAAGCATGTTCTCTAGCAGCTTTTGCTATAGGATTTTCTTTAAACTCTCTTTCTGTAGTAAGGTTTGCATACTCTGATGCAGCCAATAAAGATTTTCTTTTTAGCAAATCAATAGCAGCTGAGTTATCGAAGTAGGATAAATAAGCTTTCATGTTTCCAATATTGTTTTTAAAAACCTTCATGGAATTAGCAGCCTCATCATATACTTTTACATTTTTCTCAGCATCTTCAACTTCAGCTTTAGTATCTCCCCACTGACCAAGCCAATCATCAGATTGTGGTAATACACCAGTAGTTTTAACATGCTGATCTATATCTTTACTTTTTTGATTAGCAACATCAGCATTTGTTTGAGCTTCTTTTTTACCATTACTAATAGATTGCTCTACCTGGTTATAGTATTCTTGAATATAAGCCATGTTAGCTTCATCTTCACTTTGATAGTTAGACAAGTTAGATGCTACCCAATCTTTTCTATTTACATATGTATTAGCTTTAAGATACTCCATCATACCAGGTTCTTCACCAAACTTGGATACATAAAATTCTGATAATGGTTTTACCATCTCAGTACCATTAGTAGTCTTAACAATCCAATCACCTTTTACATCATCATATACAACTTTAAAGCCTGCATCTTTTGCAGCTTTCATAGCCTTGTCTTGAAAATCTTGAGCAGCTACATAATTTACATTTTCAAAACCTAAAGCTTCTTCTTTAGTAGCATTTTTAAATTCTTGAGCTTTATAATCTAAATACTTATCTCCACCGTCCCACCAAGAACCACCGCACTCATCAGGTTTAATACAATTACGCATTGCCTGTGATCTTTCTTTTTGATTGTAGTAGTTTTTAGTCCAAGTCATATCTTTTATAAGATCTTTATCTTCATAAAAACCTTTGAATATAGATTTTGCAGCTTCAACATTTTGATCTAATGATAAATCTAATCCAGATATTCTTTGTATAGATTGATCAACCGATTTAAAAAACATATCTCTTTTAGAAATATTCTCATCTCTCATTAAAGGAGAATTTAAAAGAGTACTATAAATAGAACTAAGTTGCTTATGATTAGCATCATATCTACTTTGTTTAGTCTGCAACATATTGCCCAACATATTAAAGTCGGGTCTAAATGGTTGTGCTTGAGGTATATAATCCGTTATTCCAGGGATATAAGTAGCCATTTTTTATCTAATTTTATTTTGTAAATATAATACAAAAACTTTATAAGTTTATTAAACTTATAAGGTTTATACTCCTGAACCGCTTATCACATTATTTGCTTGTGAAAGAAAACTCATATCTGGTGCTTCTGCTCCAATTCCTTTTTGGTTCTTAACAATGTTCCAAATAACTTCATCTTTAACACCAGGTAGTTTACTTTTAGCAGTATTAAATGCTGTAGTCAAATCTTCAGTTGAATATCCGGTTGTATTTATAGGTTTTGGTACACCTGTAAAAAACATGTCACCTCCTCTACGAGGACTGATATTAAACTGAGGATTCATTTGATTTAAATTGTAAGCATTAGAAGCATTGCTTATAGCATTATTTAAAGATGTAACAAAGTTATCTCCATATGCTATTTTAGTATTTCTATATTGCTGATTAGCAATAGTATTCTTATCAAAAAGTTTTGTGGCTAAATCAGCATTTAACATATTAAACCTGTTTAATATATCTGCATTTTGCTCAGCAGATCTATTTGCTACACCAACATTAAGGTTATTGTATCTACCTAAGATATCAGCAGCATTCTTAGCTCCTGCCCCAGATAACTGAGAAGCAGCAGATGAGAATTTCTTTCTGCCTGTAAATCCAGCTAATACATTAGCCATAATATTACTCTGCTCTGCATTAGCTGCTAATTCTCTTTCTGGACTATAATATTCATTTTTGATAAGAGATGGATTTAGACTTGCTTGCCAAGGCATATACTTTTTAGCTGTTAATAGATTACCTAAATCAAAAGCCATTCTATTTTCATCCTGAATAAAATATTCTTTCTTTGGCTTGTAACCAAAACCATAAGGCATGTTAGCATTGGTATTTACATTATTAACATCAGTGGTTGTTTCATCCTCTTCTGTTTCTGTTTCACCTAACTCTTTCTCATTTCTTTTTTTACCGGTAATAGCTGCATATTCTCCAGCCGTGGTATTAGTATAAACAGCATCAGCATCCGATATAGAGCCAGCATATTTACCAGCAATCTTTTCATCACCTACACCTTTTTGTCCAATGATAAAAGGTGATAAACTCTTATTGATTTCATCATCTTTAATCTCTTTGTTATCTCTTGCCTTTAAAAGGTTATCATAACCAATATATGTAAGTTGTTGTAAAGCTTTAGACTTAGCATCTTTAGGCATAGGGGTACCTGTTTTTTCATAAAGATCATCTAAGCTTGTATACTTTAAATTTGCACAACGCTGCTGATCTTCTTTACTATTAGGTTTTCCTTGAGCATCTTTAGAACAATCTGTAAGTTTTTTTCCAGTTGCATTATTAAAAAACTTTAATACGCTTCCTTGACTCATATCACCAGGTTTAATACCTAAGTCTTTACTAAGCTGTTCTATACCTTTGATATTTCTAGTATTAAATTCTATAAACTGATCAGCTAATTCATCAGCAGTCATCTTTTCAATATCTGCTTTTTTAAGACCAGCATGACTAACAACTGATTTACCACTTTTATTTTTTTGATCAAAACTTTTTAAAATATTTGCTTTAAATTCTTCAGCTACTTTAGGATTTTTAAAAGCGCCTTTAATCATCTCAATGTTTTCATCAGCATTTGAACCAGCATAATCTTTTTCTTCTACTGTATAGTATCTACCATTTTTATCTTGAGTATAAACAGTTTTCTTACCACCAGCATCTGCAAAAGCTTTATCTCTAGCAGCTTCATATTCTGCATCTGTAGCATATGCACTACGTTTAATTACTTCAGCATCCGCAGGTACAACTTGTTTCTTAACCTTTTTCTTTTTAGTAGTTGTTGTTGTAGTTTGAGTACCAGTGTTTACACCATTTAAATAAGTGTTACCTGAAACAAAGGTTGCTCCATTTCCTCCACCACGAGTACCATATCCAATTACTTCTCCATCACTATTTACAACTTCAATTATATTTGCTTGAGGATTAAATCTGTATCCTACAGGTTGTCTTCTATTTCCGAACATAGGAAATGGATCCGCGGTTCTCCCTGGCATAAGATTATTCAAAGCTTGTAGAAGAGGATTATCTCCTCTGTTTCCTCTACGAGCTTGTGGAATAAACTTATTAATACTCTTTCCATATTTAGCCATGTCACCATAAGGATTCTCTTGTTGAGCTTGTGTTGGTTCCGGCGGCATAATTGATTGAGGATCTATACCAGTCATCTCTACATAGGATTGAGATATTGGTGGTATCCCACCCTCTTTAAATCCTTTCATAGATTCTTGATATAAAGCTAAACCACCTAGCTTAAGATTGTATTTAGCAATCATAGCCTCTGCAGTTTTTCTTTGAAGATCATCTGAATCTGGATCTAGAAGCATTGCATAGTAATCATTGATATTATATTGCTTAGCAATTTCTGCCGGAGTTAATCCACCATTCTTAAGCTTCTTGTTAAACATAGCAAGAACTTCTTCATCTTTTATTTTTAGAGCTGGTGTATCTGAAAAAATAAAAGAAGGAGAATTTTTAGGCACAGATAAATTAGTACCACCTTGTGAGTGTCTTTTGCCACCAATAATATATTGCTGAGGAATACCTCCATTCATATAATCAGCAACAATAGTCTCACCTTTCTCAGCTTCTAGATCAGGTTTACCTTTTGTTGGACCAATACTCTTTTTAACCATTATTGGTTTATCGGACATCTGACCTGGCATAGCTGGCCAATTTAATGTATTAGCATTAAAGCCCATAGCAGGGTTAACTCTAGGTCCACCTTTAGCTGCTTTTGGAAGTCCTGTTATTTTTACTTTTCTTAGCATATTAATCTAAAAATTCTATTGTTCCACCTTCTGCCATAAATCTTGCTATATCTTTATCGGACAAATACATTATATCTCCTACTTGGCCGCCATCAGGATATAAGTTTCCACCATATCTGCTTATGTTGCTATTTTGGAATGCTCTTCCTTGATCATGTAATTGAAAACCTGTTTGATATGGATCTTGTAAACTTGCCGCATTATAAGGATCAATCATATTGAATCCTTTATCAACACGATTATCAGCAAGGTAATTAGCATCAGCAGATGTTTTAGCAAAAGCTTGATCTTCTAATCCTTTTCCTATTCTATGATAATTAACTAAATCTGTTGTTGCTTGCATTATGCTAGGCATAGATTTCATAACTTTTTGACCTACACCCGTAAAAGGATTAAGATTTTGATCATACTGATATCCTACATCTTTAGTAATTAAATTACTATTATCAAATCCACCTGCAGCTTTTGGTAAGTAATAACCACCATAAGCATAGTTACCAGAACTAACATCTTTCATATATTGAACACCTTCATCCATTAAATTGTCATCTTGATTATTATAATCAATATCAGGTGACATTGATGGATCTTTTACATCCATAAATTGATCTTTATATTTTGATGCATCAAAACCCGTTTCAGAATCTATTGGTTTTTTCCAATTAGCTTCTGATGAAAGAATATTTGTAGGTTTATTACCTTTAGCAATAGCTCTTTCATTTCTTCTAATATCTCTTTTTTCTCTCATTCTATCAAAGAATCCTGGTTTATTTGCTTCAGCTGGAGCAGCAGGATTAGGAGATGCACCTGGACTAGTTGGTGCAGCTCCAGGTTGAGTAGTTCCAGTACTTGAATTACCTATATTATATTTTATACTAAAACTTTTTGGTCCTAAAAGTTTATTAAATAACTTTCTATTTTGTTGTGAATATTCAAGACTAATTCCTTTATCTTTAAGATACTGTTGAGCAGCAGCTAATTGATTAGGATCCATCTTAGACATATTACCAAAATTAAAATTACCTGTATTTCCTGAAGCATTTCCATAAACATTACCAGCATTTGGATTAAATATTCCTGGACCATAGCTTCTTAATCTAAACTTACCATATTGGTTTCTACCTTTATAATCAAAAGGATCACCAAAGGTTGGAGCAAAAGCATATCTTCCTGATTGATTAGGATTTGTTCCAAAGTATTGACCAAGTAGTTGTGCTAAATCATATGACTGATTTTGTTGACCAGCATTACTAGTAGGATATTTTTCTTCTAATTGTTTTCTTAGTATTTGAGCTTGATTTAAACCAGCATAAGGATCTTGATTAGTTCTGCTTGAAGGAGGAGCTGGTATAAAAGGTTTACCTTTTGCAAATAAATTACCTGGATCAGGACCTATATTTTTACTAAATCCTCCACCTGGATAAAATCTAGGTACATTAAAGCTACCACCACGAGCTGCCTCAGCTCCTGCCATTGTAGAAGCAGCAAAGTTTTGCGCAGCTTCTGTTTGAGCATTGATAGCATTTCTATTATTCATAAACTGCTTGCCAATATCAAATAAATTTTTACCAGCTTGTTGTGTAGAATTCATAGCTTGATTTTTATATTCATCTGCCATGTTATTATACATATCAGCTTGAGCTTGTGCATTAGGATTTCTCATAGAATCCCAATCATAATCCATACCTCCACCATAGTTAAAAGCCATTGGCTCAACTTGGTTATTTTGCATTAGATTGTTTAAGATAGCTTTACCTTCATCTTCTGCTCTTGATATAGTAGCATTTTTTTGTAACTTACTAACAAAGTTATTTCTAATCTTTTCAGGATAGTTAATAGGATCTGTATCAGCTTCCATTTGAGAAGCATTACCTCCATAAGCATATTTCATGTAGTTGTCTACAAAGTTTTTAAGAAATGTTTTCTTATCTCCTTTAGACATACCTCCAAAATCCATAACAGGTGGCATCTGACCATAACCCAGTGGTGAAGCAGATCCTCCGTATTGACCACCTTCTTCCATGTGTTGGCAATTTACACAGCTATCACTACCTGTATATTCTGAACTCCACCCTCTACCGCTGAAGAATACATCTGCTGGTGGTTGTTGAGGATAAGCTATTCCACCATTTGCGTATTGAGGTTGCCAAGGATAACCACTGAAGAAAACATTTTCAGTAGGTTGTTGTGGATAGGCTATCCCTCCTTCCTGGTAGAAAGCTGCTGGTATAGCAACCATATTTGATACGGGGCCACCTTTAGCCATTTCTTGAGAATAAAAATCATCCCACTTTGATTCATCATCAAACATATCATAGAATGTTTCTCTGCCTTCAGGAGTATCTGGTAAACCTACATAAGCTAATCTTTCTGCTGCTGTCATGTTGTTTTAAATTATGCTGTTAATATACAATTATTTTTTAAACTTATTATATTTATTGTTAATAGTTATTTAACCATCCTTGAGTTGAACCACCTTTATTCATTTTTCTTGAGTGCTCTTTAAGATATTTTACAGCATCAAAAGATCCACCAAACTTTTTAATAAACTCGTAGTATCCAGTTTCTATAGGATCTTCACCTGCTATAGGATTATTTTTTACATAACCTTGTTTATTCCAAGAATTCCATGCTCTTTTAGCTCTCTTCTCTTTTTCTAAAAATCCGGTTATTTTATTTGGTAAATCTGTATCTGCAAAATGCTTAAAAGATCTAAGATTTCCTTTAGTATCTTTTATACCATGATGAACACCTCTATATAAAGTTAAACCAAAACTATTATTATTATTATATTCTATTTCTTTTATTTTACCATCAGCTATTTCATAAGCAGCTTGTTCAAAACCTTTTAATCTATCTGGATCAGAAACAGCATTTGGATGAACCTCAAGTAACTCATCATAAGCTCTACGAGCTAAAACATCTCTTGCTTCTTCTTTAGTATAATTTTTAGCACCATTTGCAAATTGTTTTCCAAAAGCATAACCATGTTGATTATAAGCAAGACCTGTAGAATTAATAGTATTACCACCAAGATTTATAGTTCCAAGTATTTTTCCATTCTTATCTACAAGATGTTTTGGAGCAAAATAACTTCCAGTTGTTACTACAGATAATTGATCATCAGGATCTAATCCTTGCGCTTTTAATTCTTCAACTCTTTCTGTTCTTAGCCATTTAGTAGATTTAGCATCTTCTAACTCATGTTCTAATTTACCAATAATAAATCTTCTCTGCTCACCTTTAGGATCTGCATAATCTTCATCAATTGATTTTTTTAACTCATTTATACTAGTTTCTAAATCTTCTATTCTAGAATCTAATTGATTTGTAGGTAAAAAGTGTTGGTCAAAATTTTGTACTATAGGATTAACACCATCTCTATCCTTTTGTAAAACATCAGAATAAGAAATACTACCTGTAGATTTTTTATTTGTTTGTAAAACTTTATCTGTAATATCTTTTACTTTTTTATTAGGTATTGCTTCTACAATTTCTCTTCTTAAAACAATAGGATCTACAACCTGAGTTGCAGGTTGATTGTATCCAAGTAAACTATTAATAGTAGATTCTGATAATTCATCGTTTCTACTACTAGCTGGTGAAGAAGAATACAAATCAATAACACGATTTTCTCTAGCAAAACGAGAAGCAATATCATCTGCAGATAAAGTTTCTCCCGATCTTCTAAATTGATTTCTAAGATTACCCAATATTGAATTATAAGCTTCTCTAAATTGATTTGCTTGTGGTAATATTATTTCTGAAGGAGGAGGAGGAAGTTGATTTGAAGATGGTTCAACATTTGAAGCTCTTCTTTGTCTTAGATATTGTTCTATAGCATCTCCAATATCAGCACGGTTTACATCATAATATCCTGCATCCGAAGAAGATGGCTCATTGCCATATGGTGGAGTATAATCTTCATAAAGATCACCAAATGGATTTATAAATGAATCCTCAACATTTTGTGTAGGATTTGGATTATCTATTATTCCTCTTCTATATAGGTCATCTAGAAACATAGCATTCTCTTGTCTGCTAAGATTATCAAAACCTTGACCAACAAGATTTTCAAATTTATTAAACCCTTGTTTTAAAAACTTACCAATTCTTGGAGCTTCTTCATAACCTTTTTTACCAATTTGATATACACCTTTACCTAAAGCTACTGTACCTCTACCTAATCCAACTACAGCTTCTGGTGCTCCTACAGTATTAAAAGGATTCATAAGCGCAGCATCTAGTGGATTTACATTACCCATAGATTTACCTGATAATACACCAGGTATATCTCTGTAATCTGACCCTGTAGATAAACCTCTATTCTTTAAAACATTAGCAATAGCTTGACCAGGAACATCCATAAACTGAAAAGCATTAAGTGCTCCAGTAGGAACTCCTAAAAGCTTTTCATTGTGTATTTCTTCTTGTTCTCTTTTTGTTAAACCTGGAGTTAATGGTGCATATTTATTAGGTAAAGTACCCGGCATATAACCAGCTAGTTCTTGTAAACCTGCTAAACTCTTTGCATAAAAACTTGGTTGAAGAAGAGTTTCATATTTTGAATTAGCTAATATTTCTTTTTCTTTGTTTGATAATTGATCTACCCAGTCTCCTCTTTCTGATAAATCAATTCCACGACTCTTAGCTATTCCTTCTATGATAGCACTATTCTTAAGATAGTCATATTCATTTGCTATATTGTTTTCTATACTAGATGCAAACTGAGAAGGATTTACACCAAAAAGTTTATTTAAACCTCTTGGAGATTGTCTTATGACATCTTCTTTTCTTCCTCTTACAAAAGCTTCTAAAGGATTTGTCTTTTCATATTCTTGAGATAAATCACTCCACTCAGGTGCTTCAGCTTCAATAGTTACTTCTGGTAAAGTATACATCCCTGTAGTAGGATCAAATACCGGTTGTCCACCATCATCAAATTTAGAAAGTGGATTATAATATTTTTTACCACTAGGTCCAAACAAATCATAGTTTCTAGCAAACAATGTGTTTATACTAGATTGAATATTCTTTGATGTAAATTTAGATTTGGATTTACTTCCACCTCTTTTATATTCATTTAATGATCCACCGTATTTATTATTAAGAACATTATAAGCATCTTCTCCTTTATCAGTATACTCTAATAACTTTTTAATCCAAGGTTTTGCTAATTGTTCACCTTTTAGCCCTTGTTTTACATAAGGTATAAGTGAAGCTATTATTCCTGCATAATCCCCACCTTCTTGAGGAGTTCCTCTTAATTTGTTAATACTTATGTTTGCAACATTTGTAACAATACCTGGATCAGCTAATTGTGCTACATCCCACATTCCTTGTAATACAGCTCTTTGATCTAAATTATTAGGATTATTTGCTTGTTGCCAAGATTCTCTACCTTGTTCTAATTTTTTCTTATTATAATAATCAAGCTGTTCTTTTAATGCTTGTTCTTTTTTTTGCTTTTCTGTCTGCTTAGGCATTTGAGAAAAATTCAAATTATTAAAACTTGAATTTTTTGGTGGTGGTTGTACTCCACCGGTTCTATATTTATTATCATACTTATCTAGCCAGCCTCCTTCTCTTTTTAATTCAGGCTCAGGTGTTTGTGGTAGTCTTGATTGAATTGGTTGCATATCTGGTAATCTTGTGTTTTTAAAATACTCTTGTATATTCGCTAACTCTTTTTCATATTTTGGTACAGCTCCTGTATATCTATAAAATTTATAATGTTCTTGATCATTTCCACCAGCACTTCTATCAGATATATCATAAAATAATCTGTTTCCTTCAACTGCATTATATACTTTTACTTTTTTAGCTTTTCCTTTTTCATCTAATATAGGAGCTTCTGCTGCTATAGTAGTGTGATGAGGCCTATCTACAAGCTTAGCATCAGGATCTCTATAATCAGATGGAGCCATCCCATATACGATTGTCATATCTCCAGATTGAGCTTGACTAGCAGGTATTTCTTGAAAAGGCAAAGTTCCTTTTTCAACACCTCCAACAAAACCATAGTTACCTCCAATCATTGGAACATCCTTAGCACCAGCTTCTTGATAATTAAAACATCCGTAAGGTGTACAATATAATTCTCTTGTAGGAGAAGATTGATAATCCCAATTATTATTTTTTTTATCCCATCTAGCAATATTATAAGTACCTTTTCCTGGTAAAACAGATTTTAAATCAGATGGCATTGTTTTAATAAACTGTTGTAACTCTTCTGGATTCTTAGCATTAAGCATTTTTTTAAAATGCTGATAAGCAGGTCCTTGTTCTTTAAGTATCTTATCATCAGCAGCATCAATTTTTTTTGCTGCCGGTATAATATTACTTCTTACTTTAGATACTCTTGCTTTTTCTTTTTCTATTAATTCGGCTAAATTTTGTCTTTTAGCAAGCATATCTAAATACTCTGCTTCTACAGCTGCTGAAGAAGGAGGGTTTTTTGGCGGTGTCTCAGGATCACCTCCTCCATCATATTTATCTAACCAACCTGTATTTTTCTTTTTCATTATCTAGGAGAATAAAGATTTTTATTTGACGCTAACATTATCATCATTTTTTTATTACCGCATACTAATCTACGCAAAAGTACTAAGTTAGTATAATGTCTAAACTTTTTTCTTTGCAATTGATTTTTATTGTAATTTAAATTGTTAGGATTTAGTATTCTTACATAGCCATTAGCTTGTGTATTAAATATTAATCTTTCAGCAAATGTACCTGTCATTGTAGTAGGTGGGTACGGAGAATTAATAGGAAACTCTCCGCGGCTATCTGTAATATCCCAAAACTGATTAAAGCGATATTTGTTTTCTTCCTTAGAATAAAGTATCTGAATATTATTTGTTCCTACTTGAGGATACTGTAATATTTTAGCTGAATCATTCTTAGGTGTTAAGTTTAACTTAAGTAATCCAGAGCACTGTTCTGTATTATAAATAGTAGCTTCATCAAAGTTGAAATCTAAAACATGGTATCTATCATAGCGATTTTCTGCATAGATAAATACTTCCATAATATACTCAACACTTCTTAAAGAGTTTACTATTGGACCAGTGTGCACATTCCACTCTATCTCAAAAGGATAATCTATACCATAGTAGTTGCAATATAAATCTACTCTTTCATTATGTATCCAAATACCATTCTCAACATTAGGATTAGCATTGATATTTTTAATACTCATGAAAGTATTTTTACCAGGTAGAAGAAGATCTGGATGCCAATCATGATATGATATAAAAGCCTGAAGCTTTGGATCATAACTAACTGTCCAAGAAGCATCTTCAAAATATTGAGGATCTTGTAAAGTAGTGGTACCCAGTGTTTGACCATCTACAACAATATTAAAGATGTTCTTCTCCTTATAAGTAATTGTTGTACTCGCAGGTAAATCAGTCCTTAATTTATAATCCTTTTTAGTAAAATATAATATTTGGTTCTCATTATCATAAATCGATTGACAACCTACACCAATAAAAGGGTTTTCTGTTAAAGCAAAATTTGGAAAATCTTTAACTAACTTATAAGGTAAGTATTCAGCAAACCACCATTTCATATTAGCATTAGATAGTTCCTGGATACCATCTACCAAAGCAAAAACTTTTCCTAAACTCTGTGATATCCAATATGTTCCAACCGGTGTAGTAATAACACTCAATCTATCTTGACAAGAACCATATTCGTATGGCCTATCAGCATTTACTACATTTTGACGAGGCTGTGAAAATAATGCGCCGTCACCTATAGTTAAAGCTGTACCAGATGTAGTTTGTAATTGATCTAATCCTCTGAAAATTAAAGGAGAACCGTTTTCAAAAAATATTACAGCTCCACTTTTATCAATAGGTTTTATACAACTAGGTCGCGATAAAAATTTCTCATAGTTGTTAGCTAAGAAATATAACCAGTAATCTTTATCAGCTTCTTGATTAGCTGGTAAAGAATATATTATTTCATTAGGATCATATACATAACATGTCTCTGATAGTTGTGGATCATAAGATCTCTCTTGACAATCTCCCCATGATACATAAGCTATAAAGTTTTTTGACATTGTAAAGCTTCTATCATATTTAAAGAAGTTTCCTGATTTAATAATGCTAGTATTAAATAAATCTTTAATCTCTCTAATCGGGTAGAAATACTCGGTATCTAACTCGCCATAATCTCTAAAATCAACATTGATTTCTGATTCTACAAAGAAGTCTCTAACACCTGATGAAAACAAGTAGAAATATTGATACTTAACAGCAAAGTTTAATTGATCTAAACCTGATGCAAAACTACAAGTATATTCATCAAGATTATATAATCCAGATGGAAGTATTCCTCCTAGGGATGCTCCGTTAATATCTAAAGTTGCAATTAATCCAAATAATCCTCCTGTAAAATCTGTTATCTCATAAGTAGTAGTATCCAACCAATATCTTGGAAAACCTACCATTCTATGTTCTAGATAATTAAACTCAAAAAAATCTGGTTGTTCAAATAACCATTCATAGAAAAAGAAAAAAGTATTTTTTTCAGTGTGCCTACCAATATAAACATCACCATTAAAAAGAACATCTGATTTTGATATATTTCTTCTTCTTTGGTAACATATACTTACGGGTACTTGTTTAACAGTATTTACTTGACCATATTGATTTCTTATTCTTTGTTTATAACCAACATAGTAACAAGATGATGTTGTATTAAATTCTTTAGCAACAGGATCTTTTACTCTAGGTACATTGAAAAAGTTATCTGGTCCTTCAGCTAAAGCTGGAACATCGTATACTCTTTTTCTAGTATCATCTACTATAGATGGATCTGCAATACTTGTATTGGTTTGCAATACAACATAATTAGCTCTATATAGATTATTTATTCTAAAAGATGTTCCAAAGTCTACATAAGATGGTCCTATGTATTGCTGATTAATAATACTTTTTCTACGATTTCCTGCTGATGGAGGTGGAGCACTAGCTGAATAAAAACAATGAGAATTATATTTTAAAGCATATTGTCTAGGTGTTAAAAATGCTTTAATAAGATCTAATACAATTTGAGCATTCTCTGTTAAATTATATAAATATTGTATTGCTGAAAAAGGAGGAAGTACTCCAACTCCTGAAAAAGAATCATATAAACCATCACCTAATTCAATAACAAAAGGATCCCCATTTAAAAAGGGTGCACCAACCGCAGAAGGAATAGCATTTGCTAATCTTATTGCTGCTAAGAAACTTGTTGTACCAGAAACACCTACAAGATTTTGTACTATATTAGTTAAACCTGTGTTATAAGTAATATTTGCGCCTTGTGTTATACCTGCCATCAAACTTTGAGCAGCATCAGCAACATTGTACCAGCCATATATACCAGGATTTAATGCTCCGAATAAACCGATACTAGCACCAGTAACTGCTCCGCCATCTGTAAAACCTGAAGTATGAGGTGAAGTATAAGTTAATTTTTTTTCACCATTTAATTTTTTTGATGTTAAAACTAAGCCTAGTAAAAAAGAAACTATCATGGCTGAGTTTGATATAATCTTATGCTTAGGATGTTTTTCAGAATATTCAAACTTACCAGTAGTAGTACCATATATATTAGAATATACTTTTAACTCTTTACCTGATAGATAAGGATTATCATAATTTGTATCTGGCGAGTGAAAAGAAAATATATCTTTTCTATAAGCTATTTGTGGATCATAACCATTTTCTCCACCATTAAATAAACCAAAGAAACAAGGTACATTACTTGTTCTAGTATTAGATAAAAATGGATCTGGTCTTAAATCATTGTAAGGATAATTAGCAAATAAACCTGTACGATTAGAACCTGATTCAAGTGTATAAACACGCATGTTGTTTATAATACCTTTGAATAAAACACTTCTATTACCAGTTCTTGTTCCTCTTAATATTTCGTATCCTACAATGTTTGGAATAGCAACACCATTATTATCTACTGGAGGTAATATGTTTTCAAATTTTACACCCATTATTCTAATAACAGGGCCTTGAAAATAAGCAGAACCTGATGCATAGTGATTAGAAGCAGGGTTTGTAAAATTAATATAGTTATCTGGAAACTTGTGATGTCTTACTTTTTCTCCACAAAGATCATAATCAGATAAACCATTCACTGTTCCAGAATAAGGTATGTTAGTTACTATAGACCAAGGATGGGCACTTGCATTCCACACATCTGCTTTATTATCTGGATACTCTTCTGTAGATTCCCAATATCCCATGTAGCCTGCAGCTACTTCCCAACCACCATCTGGTAGTTGTGATGGAACAAAACTAGGATCTGTATAAGCTGTATTTTCTACTAGCCATTTATAATTAAAAAATCCAGCTGTTTCATCTGATAAAGAATCTGTAACAACTAGATTTTTTTCTCCTGGTAAAGAAGGTCTACCGGGTATATGATACGATGCTGATTTATCACCAGTATCGTATAACCATCTAATAAAAAAAGCATACACTTCATCGCGCATGTATCCTGTATTAGATCCACCATTCTTATAATAATCTGCAGGATATTCTGCAGCTGACCACTTAGTTACAATCTGATTAGCTAAAGGTTGATAGTTAAAATCAAATTTTGATTTAGGACCAACTCTTATTAGGTAATCATTAACATTATACATCGCATCACTTTGATTGTATATAGTAGTTCTAAATGGTATATTTTCTATTGGAACAACTGGCCATTCAGGATTAATAATATCTATAGATATTCTTTTTTGCTTAGTACTATAAATACCAACTCTTCTAGCAACAGTTTGTTGAGCAACGATGTAGATTACTACAACTTCTACTTCATCAAAATTATCATCAGTATCGCCAATGATAATATCAATAGAACCAGCAACATTAGTATGATTATATAAAGGCTGTTGATTAGATAAAGGAAAATAATCACTTACTCTTTCTCCATCTATAGTATAAGCCATAGTTACTATGTACATACCATTAGCTAATGTCCCACCATTTGTACCTTTTTGTATACTATAACAAGGTGGTATCATTCTCATTGCTAATCTTGTTCTTTCACAATCTAATACTTCTGTATCTGTACAAGTAATACATCCAACAGGATCATAATTAGCAGGAGCATTATTAACATCTACTTCATTTTCATCAAGACAATTTTGTACCCAAGGTACATCATTAAGATCTAATACTCTAGAAGGATTTAAACCATCATCCCAGTAAACTCTAAAAGAGCAATTACTAGTATATCTAGATACACCTTTTATAAGATTAGTATGATTAAAATTTAAGCAAGAAGCATTTACTACCTTAGTATAAGAACAAACTTTTTCTTCATATATACCTATTTCAGAATTAGTATTATCTGTAGAAAATATAGCCCACTTATCAGCATTAAGATGAATAGCTCCTATAATAGGATAAGGTGCTTTTGTACAAAATCTATTTCCAGGCTCATTGCCCAGTTTACCTAAGTCACCTGTTACCGAATTGGTTATAGCATTTCTTGCTTGTGTCCAAGAGTTCTCGGGCAAGTGAAAATCATTAACATCTTCTACTAATGATTTATCAAACCTTCTTGTTTCAGAGTTTGATGTATTTTGTGAAAAATTATCTTTAGCCATTATCCGAGTCTTGGTATTGTTGGTCCAGGGTTTAATCCATAACGCGGTCTACCATAAGGTAAACTCTTAAACATATCATAGTATTTAGAATACTGAGCTGTTCTATTAAGTTCCCACAACTGTTTCATCTCTGCAAAGTTAGGAGTATTAACAATTGAAAGAGCTTGATTTCTCGCAGCCCTGTATCTATTTTCTATTAATTGTAGTTTTTGTCCAGCTGTAATCTCATCATTCATAATAAGATTTTCTAGTATTCTTTGTTTTAAAGCATACTCATAATACTCATTAAGCATATCATGATCAGGAACAAGAAGATTGCCGTCATCATCTTCTAGCATCCCTTGATAGTTGATATATAAACTACCACAGTCAAAAGATGTCCATATAAAATTATCTTTTATCCACGCTGAGTCAGGTGAATTAAAATTAATATTAGGACAATCGCAATCTACATTAGCTGCATTGTTAACTATCCTAATTGGAAATAATCTTTTATATATTCTTGATTGTGTATTTACAATCTGTACCAGCTCATAAGCTTCTCCTTTACAATTTAAATAAACTCTTGGTTTATTACAATAATTACCATAAGGTTCTGTTGGATTGTAAGTTGCTTCACTTGCATAAGCTGACGAAGGTAGCGGAGCTCCATTACAACCACATGGCTGAGGAGAACACTTACTACAATTAACAGTTGGTGTTGCACAAAAGTCAACAGATGCCGGTGTAGATTTGTAAGGAGTAATCAATGGTCTATCTTCTATCCAAGTACCTTGAGGCATAGCTTGATGAACCTCATATTCATCACAAACAAGAGCAAAGTTTAAAACAAAGAAATCATCTGGTAGTTTTGCTTTACCTTTTTCTACTTCTAAAACAGCTTGCTTAGTCATGAAGATTCTTAAGCCTAAATCATAGTTAACTCTTTTAGCAACTTTGATTAATTGATGAGGCTCGATCATATTTTGAAGATTGTAGTTTTGAAAATCTACGAATACTTCATCTAGTAATTGATCAAAGGTTCTATATTTTAAGGTATAATTGTAGCTCATTATCTAAGTATATTTTGATTATCATCAGGACCATCACTAGGTACTTGACCTAAAGTTAATAACTCTTTTAGCGTCATCTGCTCTACTTCGGCAAATAAATATTCTGGTATTCTAATTTGATTATCTTGATACACATTACACTCTCCTGCAGTATCACATTTATATGCATCCAGATTACCTTCCCATAAAGCTTCAACTCTTATAGCATCCCATTCTATATTAGGAAAATATAAATGTTGTTGCATGTACCAGTAATATTTTTCTTTGTTATATCTAAAGTTTTTTGTCTTTTCCATTGATACAAAAGTACTTGGCTGTGTTCTAATCATAATTACACTTCCATCAATAGATGTCACGCTTCTTATAATTGGTCCAAAGTTACTTTCTAATATCTCAGGCAACTTATCTTTTGTACGCTTAATTATACAATTAGATTTAATACCACCACAACAAGCTTCTACTTTATCTACCTCGATTAATTCAAGACAAGGTAATACTTCAAATAAACTTTGAAACTTCATTATCTTATTTATATCATCTTGTCTCTTAATTAAGAGTTTTGCATATTTGTATATTACACTAGCAATAAATCTATCTGTTAAGAAAGGATCTTCCTTTACAGATTTTAAAACATTGCGTACTCGTGATATGCTATCGCCTATTGTTGTCATATTAATCTAAATCAAATTCGTTATAATTATCTGGTATTGGTGTTCCTTTTTTAACAATAAAACTTTTAGTACTTTGTCTAAATAGTGAAGATACCAACTGATAATCTTCAACAACAATATACTTTGGCCAGTTCTCAGCATAAGCTTTTGAAACAGCATTAGTAAATTCTCGCGCCCCTTTAAACGCCCAAAGTTTTTTATTTGCAAAGTTATATTTACTTGCGTAGTTTGTGTAAAATATTTTAGCTAAATATCCATCAGAATTCAAATTTCTTTTTAAAACAAATTGGCCAAGCTCTGTTGACTTTTTGTAATCTAAGTTTTCTTTCTTAGGAGATTTACAAGAACCTAGGAAAACATAACCTAATCCTTCAGGTAATTCTACCCCGTCTCTATTTTCTACAACAGCTTCTCTAAGTTTTTGATTAAAAGAACCTATAATAGCTTTAAACTTTTCATTATCAATCTTAGAATGAGGATTTTTTAATTTATATTTATTATACAAATCTTCATTTAAAATTGATAGAGAACTTTGTCTATATCTAGGTGCTTTTTTATCAGGTCCTTTGAAAACTTTCATACTAAATAAATTACCGTTAATATACTAATATTTTTTACTTTTTAAAAATAATCATTTTAAAGCAAAAGGCCCAGTTACCTGAGCCTTTCTTGCCTGCCAGTCACAGTGGAAACCAACCAAACCATGACAATTTTTTATATTATTGCACAAGCTACAGGGCCTATAATGTTTATATCAGGATGTGTTAGTAAGCTTCCTTTAACATAACACACAATCTCAATAGGTATTGGACCAGGTACTTCTCCTCCTACATATATTAAAGAATCTTGTACCGTTTTTAAATCTGAGCAACGAATATAAGAATAGTTATATGTTCCATAATTTCCTAACGCAAGTGTTAAATTAACTTGTTCACAATCATAGCAACATAAATCTTCTCTTTGTTCTACTTCCCAATTATTAGATGCTGTAGGATCTGGTAAAACTTGAGGATGACACATGTTTATAGTATCATCAGGTTTAGGTTTTCCAGTTCCGTCTATATTATAATAGCTTATTATTTCACCACTACAATCCTCACCAAATACATATTCTGCATCACACTCTTCAAAGTCGAATACTAAATCAGCATTTCCTGTATAATTCATCGTAGTAGATAATCCATAACCAGATCCCGGGGTGTCAACAACACAATAATAAATACTACCGGTTGAAACAGTATCAATTGTTATAATTACACCACTTCCAATACCTCCCATGAAAGTGTTATCTAGTTCAACAGTATCTCCTGGAGCATATCCTGTGCCACCTAATGTAGCAACTGGATTTAAAAATGAGATTTGTCCTGAACCGTTTATAGTAACTTCAAAGGTTAAACCTATACCTGTTCCTGTTAAATTTACAGCAGGCACATTTGGATAATAACCACTTGGTGTATATCCTGAACCTGGATTAGTAATAGTAACATCTCCAGGATCTAAAATGGTTCCATCTGTAATATAACAAGTACCCGTTGCACCAGATCCAGAACCTGTAAACGTAATAGGTATATCAACTCCTGGAGTATATCCAGATCCTGAATTATCTATATTAATATCGGCTATTCCTGGTAGGCAAGTTGCTTGCCAAAATAAACAAGGATTATCTGGTGTAAAAGTTATATTTGGAAAAGAAGTTCTAGCAACTAAAGATGATTCTGGTTCACAAACAGGTTGAACATATCCTTCATAAACAATTGGATCACATGATTCATTAAAAACAGTAACACTTATAGTAACTGTTTTTGGTATTCCTGCTATACAACTTGTTGCAATAGTAGAACAATCATATAAAGTATCTGTTGTTTCTTTCCAACAAACTCTATGATTTATACTAGTTTGTGGAGTAAATGTTATACTAAGTGTGGCTATCATTATTTTATAATTTAGTTTTTAATATTAAAGAAACAGATACGCAACTTGGTTCTCCTCCAATATAACTTCTTACACAAACATAATATTCTGTGTTAGGAGTTAAGCCTGTGATAGTTGCATTAGGAGTAGTGCTTGGACCAACGGATCCAGCTACTACAAATACTCCAGTACTAACCGGTGCATAGTAAACATCATAACTCTCAACAGCTATTCCTGCTGTCCAACCAATATTTATACTAGTAGAAGCTATAATATTAGAATGTAAACCATAAGGAATTTGATCATTAGTAAAGCTACTGCAATTATTATAAGCAAGATATCTTTGAAAAAAATCACAAAGTCTCTCATTTTGATTTACTACAAAAGGAGGTTTAGGCGCATTAGCATATACTCCAATATTTTCATTTAATCCTTGAGTAGGAATCTCAGCATCTATATAAGCATAGCTGTCTCCACTATGAACAATACAACAATCACTAAAGATTTCTGCACAAGGTTCTGGTTCAGGACAATTTATACTACCACAAGATGGAGGAGTGGTTAAACCTTGATCCTCGCATCCGCATGGTGTTGTTTTACATTTACAAGTTTTACAGCTCATTTTATGGTATTATTATTTCTGATGATACATTAATTGGTGCTAAACACAATGATGGTATAGTTGTTACTAAAGTAGGAGGACAATTATATTGCTCACCTGCAGCTGGTATAACTAATACTCTTACTCTATAAGTTGTACTTGGAGTTAATCCTGTAAATGAACCTGATAAAGTAGTAGGGCCAGTTAAGGTAACTGTGTTAGATGCAATCAATACTAAACCAAACTCATCCCATAATTGAACAACATAAGTAGCTGTTCCTGCTACAACAGATCCCGTATATCCTATTGATGTGCTACTTGGACTAAGTGTTAAAGTAGGACAAAGAGCATTATTAAACACAGTAACTTGTAGAATACTTTGACATGTTACAGTTGCTCCAGATGTATTGTTTAAACATAAAGTAGCTGTAATAGTTAAGTTATCTGCAGTATTAATACCTGTTCCTGTTAAGTTGTATACTAATCCTGTTGCGTTATTCAAGTTAGCAACTACATCGCCGGTTCTAGTAATTGTATTACCGCTTTGATCAGATATAGTAAAGGTGGTTGTACCAGGAGCACACTGAACTAATCCTGAAGGAATAGATCCTGTTACTACTAAGTGTAAATCGGTACCAGTAACATATCCATCTAGAATAACACTAACACCTTCGCATCCGCTAGGACAACAAGTTTGTTGAATATTATTTACAGCAGCTCTCATATCACAGATTGTTAACCACATGTTAGTGATTGAATCAGCTAAGTTCTCTACTGTAGAATTCCAACCTACTAGACTACCCATAGAACTAGCAGAGTTACTTAACTGAGGCTGATTAGTTAAATCAGGACACTGAAAAGTAATTGAATTTAATATATCTATAGGTAAACCTGTTGCACCTTGCAATAAACAGAATTGAGTAATCAACTCTTGTAAAGCAACATTCATAGGTACACCTACATTACTAGGACTTATTAAACAACCTGGTAGAACTGACGGTAATGTAAAAGTAGGAGGCGGCGCATTTTCTAATGCTTCAATTCTAATATTGTATTGAGCTAATATAGAATTGATTGTAGTAATTTGACTTACTAGATTACACACCTTATTTCCTATAGCAAGAACATAATCTAAAACAGTCATTGTTGTAACAAGATCACCTGTTCCATTAGTATATTGGAAACAAGGTGCAATAACTACTTCTTCATCAAGTTCTTTATTTGTTGATGGAGTCGGAGTACCTCCGCCATCGCAGCAGGTGCAAATCTTATCAATTAATATTTGTATTAATTGTTGAAAATTACTTGGACCACAACCTGTATTTAAACATTCAAGATCATAATTATCAACATTAGTTTGCTCTAGTAAAGTACACAATTCTGTAGCTAACTTATAAACAACAAGTGATATACTATCCCCTTTACATAAGGAAATACAAGGTATATCTGGACCTTGCCATATCACACAATTTGATGATATAGGATTGCAAGATGGGTTATCAGCATTTAAAGGTTTCATCTTTTATATAAATTTTAATATTATAAACAAGTTCCATCAACACAATTATTCTCAACAATAACGCTATAAACAACTCCTGCTTCTGGACAAACTGGTCTAGGATAAGTTTGAGCACATACTTTTAGTAAACTCAACTCTTCATCTTCTCCCAAAGTTACATAAGTTAATTGCCCATCGCAAGAAATATATTTAAATTCTACAGTACCCGATGTTACTTGTAATCTATAACATTTACAAATTAAAGGTAACAACTCTGATGTAGCTGTGTTAATAGCTTTTAAATCTAATAATCTTTTTTTAATATCTTGAGAATCAAAGTCTTCTTCACAACAACTATTGATACCATATCTAATAGCAGACATCTTATCCAAAGCTTGTTTAGCAAAAGCACAGTTTACTCTTTCAGTATACTCTGGAGGACATCCTGGTGTTGTATATCCCGGAGGTATTCTTCTAGGAATTAACTTAGATTCTGGTTCTGGTGGTGGAGGTAAACATTCTACACAAGTATCAAAAGAAGCAATAATTACAGCATCTATTGAACCGTTGCAATTTTGTATAGGAGGTAAAACTGTCCAACAAGTATCACAATATTGTATTTTAATTACTTTACCTACATAAGCAGATAAATTATTTTTAATTAATAAAGTGTTTTGGTCATCTTCACAATCAACTATTAAATAACACTCTGGTATTTTTTGAGTTTTACACTCTAAACAATCATCAAAAGATTCTATTATTGCAGGTAAGGTTAGTGTTAAAGCACCATCACAAGTTTCTGATTCTTGTACTTCATAGCAATAACATTCACCTATTTCAGGATAAATAGTACAAGGATTTTGCTGATTACAAACTGTGCAATTTTGATAGTATTTAGCTCCTGTTAAATCTGCAAAATAATAAGGTTGTCCTTGCTCTTCCGTTTTCTCATAAGTCCAACATTTTGTAGAACCACCTGATGGACCATCTATATTAGGTATAACAAGTACACCTACTGACAAATATCCTTGAAAGTTATTAGTTACATATCTAACATCTGTTGAATCACAACAATTTATTAGTTTACCTTTATAAATAGGACTATCTCCCGGAATAGAAAAAGGAACACCAGGGTCTGTCGGAGGTGTTGGATTACTTGGAAAATTATCTGCACACAAGTAAATAGTATCTCCTACATATTGTGCCAAATCATTTGTAACAATGATTGGAGGCACACCTTCTAATATACAATTAGTAAGAACATAGCATTTTTCACAACTACATGTTTCTAATTGTGTAATTACTTCTACTAGATTATCACAATTATTAGTTTGTTCAACAGTAACACATCTTTGTATACCATTAACTTCTATAAGAATATTTTGACCAACAACTGTTGATAAATCTGTAAATGTATCAATAGAAGGAATTGTAGGATCACAAAATACTAATCTGTAATTTACAACACAATCCGCGCAAGTAGCAACGGTTTCTACTTCTTGTATAACAGTAGAAAAATTAGTAGTTTGTTCAGGTATATTATCTGTTATTTCTACTAACTTTAAACATCCTGTTATATCTATTCCAGATTCGTTAGATATACTTGTTATTACAAGATTTATTAAATCTTCTGGGCATAAACCAATATCATAACAAACACCATCAAATCTTAAAACAAGTGGTTCTCCCTCAATCTCATATGGAAGATTTGTGCAGCAATCATTAAGAGTATAATAAGAATATTCTTGACAAGGAGCTTCTAATGTTTTAATACAAGCTAATCCATCACAAGTAGTTAACATGTATCCATCAGGACAAGTAAAAGCATGTATAGGATTACTAGCTGCGGTAAATAAAAACCTTAAGTTTCCAGTATATGAACCTGCTGGAATATTTTGATCAAATCTATAGGTTACAGAATCTATTACTTCTACTACATAAGCATTTACTGGAAAACCTGGTGAGTCAAAAAATCCTTGTAGATCATAAGAATTAGATATAGGACCTCCGCTTATTGTTACAGTATCTGTACCTGTAGCAATAAGAGTCATAGGTCTAGCTCTTTTCCATAATGTAGAAAATCTTCTATATGACTCAATCTCAGCTAAAGTAGTTATTGCTGTAAATTGAGAATATGAACATTCTAAAATATCACAAGCTAATCCACCACTTGCCGCATAGTTAAAACATTCTACTCTAACAGAATGGTATCCTGCAGGTAAAGTAATTTCAAAAAGATTAACAAAAAATAAAGCCTGTGTAGCTCCATCTCCATTAAGCATTTCTACAGCAAGAACATCATCTACAAATATTCTTAAACCATTGTTACCAACAATAGTTATTACATATGTACTCTCTACTTCAGGTTGCAAACAAGCTGTAAATCCAGCCCATTGGAATTCAACAGGTATACCTATATTATAGTTCCAAACTCCATTATTAAGCTCATATCCTGTAAAAAAATTTGCAGGAGTAGTAGGAGAAGGAATAATTTGAAGATAATCAGAAGGAGTAACCTCAGCACCTTGACCATAATTAAGTGTACTAGATACTATTGTACTTTGATATAAAGGATAAGGGTAACTAGCTGTTGTTCCTGGACTTGTACTATTAATAGGTAATCCTAAAGGATTAGGATTAGGATAAGGTCTTGTAAAATCAGGAGTTGTAATAGCACTATGTTGTCCACCACCTTGAGGAGGAGGATTAATATTTGTCCAACTATCTCCAGTTAAAGGATTACTACCCAAAGTAGGAATAGTAGTCATGTTTGTTAAACTAGCTGGAATAGAACTTTGAGGAACTGTTAAAAGAGGCCAAATGTAGTTGTTTAAAGAACCATAATTTACAATACCGTATTGAGGATCATAACTCACATTATTTCCACAAAACAACGGAGAAGATGGTGATATAGCAGATATAAACTCTGTTTTTATACAACTTGTTCCATCTTGAGATGGTTCATATCCTTCTGGACACACACAACCTCCACCACAAGTTTGACAATCAGAATCTTGGCAATTATCTTGTAAAGTAAAATCTTCAATAGGAGGAACAAGATTATAACCATTAACTGTGGTATCTGTATTTACTGTATAAGTATAACATTGACCACTAATTAAAAAAGGGTCTGCTCCATTATAAAGATATGTATTACCTATCGTTAGGTAACTATTAACTTGACTTGTTTGTATTTGGTATTCTATAATAGCTCCATCACAACAAGATACAAATGTTACTTTATAAAAGAAATTAGCCATTAATCTTTATTTTTTAAAAATACTACCGCTTGATGATACATTAGATGGTGCTATTGTATTATTTCCTGGTAGATTAGTGTTAGCATTTTTACGTGTTTTAAGTTGTGTCTCATAAGCATTGATGCAAGATGCACAGCAACTTTTTCCGTCTGAAGCTGTTCTTTTATTACAGCCGCAGCCCATTTTCATTCTACAATTGTTACAAATCATATTGGTTGGTTTTTAAGGTTTAACACGATTTACAATCTAATTTATCTAACATCTTGATTGCGTAGTTGTAAAGCATCATTCCTCTATCAGGTTGATGACAATATTCTACTTTAGCTTTAGCCGCATCAAGATAAGTTTTTATTAATCTTAATCTATTCAGTTTGTCTTTCATCTCTGCAGATGGCTCACAAGAAGGATAATCCATTTCACATAGTAAATTATTATATCTCCAAAGAGCTTGAGTGATTCTCAAGTGATTATATTCAACATATACTAATTCATTTGGTGAAACACTATATTTTATAATATAGATTCCATCAGATAAATCCCAGTAATTAGTCCCACACTCTGTAGTTTGAACACCAAAATCACAAGCTGTTAAATTTAAAGCAAATCCTTCTTCTATTTGTGGGTATTCAAAATTTTCTGGAACTGCAAATCCTGGTAGAGTAACTTGCAATAATTGGCACTTAACATCTAAGTTTGGTGCATAGATGCTAGTATCCATAATACGCAGAATACTTTTATTCATAGTATCCGGCACCTCTAAACTTAATACATGTCTTGCCATAATTTTTTTCTGCTAATATAAACAAAAAAGGAGAGAAGAGTCTACACTCTACTCTCCTTTTTATTGTTTAATAAGTTAATTAATTAATCAGGATTTGTAGGGATGATATCGCAAGGATTACAAGAATATACTACAAAAGGTTCACAGTTGCCAGCATTTTCAGCTACTTTAGTAAGGAAATCTTCTAAATCGCTAATTCTAACACTAGTGATGATTTCTACTAAGTACTGATCATTATCAAACACACCAGTTGGGTTGTTGAAACGAGGTACATTGTGTAAGATATAGTAACGAGTATATAAAGCGTTACGATCTACAGCATCTAAGATATCATTACCTTGAGTAATCTCCCTGATACGAATATCACTGTGCACATAGTTTTGTAAGTAAGATTGTGCTAAGATTACATCACGTAATACTTGCTCACCAAATCCATTACCCATTAAAGCAGGACACTCAGTTACTACACAGATTCCTTCAAAAGTACAAGGATCTCCAGTGTAATCAACCATTGATGCTAAGATTTTAACTGGTTCTTTTTCGAAGAAATCAGTGATTTGGAAAGAACATGTTAAGAACTTAGTTTCAACATATGCTCCAAATAATCTTAAACCACCACATTTATCTTCTCCGTATCCTGGTGATACGTAGTTAGTCCACCATTGTGATGCAGATACAGATGCTCCTAATGGATCTTCAGTAGTTCCTGGAGCATACCAAGCATTACCATCCTGATCATAAACAACCGGGAAGATGAATGGATTGATATATTGATTTTCTTTTAATCTCTCAGCCCACTTAATAAACACTAAAGTAGAATCTACCGGAGTTGGAGTAGGACCTTCGCAACATCCTGTGTAAGCATCAAGTGTTTGGTAAGCGTTGTGATTTAAGTAACGCAAAGCAGGAGAACCTTTAACATCAATTCTTAAGTAGTAAGTCTCACCGCATAAGAACTGATAGCAGCAACCTGCAGCTTGACCTGCAACAGTAATTTCTACTGTAGCTGGAATAACTGGTGCTGCGCCACCATTACCTTGTAAATCAGCTGTTAAAGTATCACCATTAGCGTAACCTGTTCCTTCATCTACTAATGTAAATGAAACAACTTCACCATCAGATACTATAAAGTTACCAGTAGCACCTGAACCTGATCCGCCAGTTAAAGCTACATCATTATAGGAACCATCTAATAAATTTGCACCATCATTATCTAAAACTGCTGTAATAGCTTGATCATCAGTATAAGGAGTGTTTCCAACAGAAACAACTGCTTGTTGAGGAGTACATGCTTCTACACCATAAACTTGGCTAACATACTTAGGATTGATTACCTTAGATTTGTTAGACTCTTGGTATCCACCATGGAAAGGACCAATCTTGTCTCTTCTTAAAAGAGAAGATCCTGCAATCATAAATGGACAATCTGCAGCATTATCTGTAACATAAGTTTTAGGATTAATAATTCCAATGTAACCTTGATAAGATCCACCTGGTGTAGAGTATCCCATTGTAGCAATATAGCTAGAAGGAACATTTTTAGTAATAATAAAACCGTAATCCGTTTCTGGATTTTGAGCATTTGGAGCTACCGGTGTTAATGTTGGCCCGTTGGCCAAGAAGCGTTTTGTAAACGCGTGATTAAAATAAGCCATTGTTTTTTGTTTTTGGGTTTATAAATAAATAATGTCTAAAAATAATATTATAAATAAAAAAATGCAAATTTATTTTAAGAAAAGTAACTTATACTTACCAGAATTTATAGTGCTCTTAATAGTGTCTAGGTCATTTACTATTTCACTATAAGGCATCTTAGCTTGTAAGTTAGATACCATCTGAGTTATCTCTCTAAGATAAGCGACAGCATCAGCTACTGATCCTAATTGTCTTGGAGCTACATCTTTATATTCTAATAATTTTTCTGAGGCTCCTTGAAATGCTTCTGCTAAATCATCAGCATGTCCCGGTAAAGCATCATATAATTCATTCAAAGCTTTGTGTGCAGCATATGATCCTGCACCAGTTACTTTAAGGTGTAACTTATGAATAGATGTTGCAGCATTCATAAGCTCAGATACGCAAGCACTTACCATAGTATCTAATCCACCACTAGCAGGGGCACTGTATTCTGCATTTGTTCTTTGTAATAATCTTGGCTTTTCCATTATATAAATTAGTTATTTCCTTCTACTGATTGTTGAGCTCTAGTATATTGATTCATTGATTCAATATCACCAGCTAAAATTTTAACAGCCTCATCTACAAATAACTCTACTAAGTCATCTTTAAACTCGCATTCTACTTCTTGAGTAGATGCTAATTGTGTATAAGGATCTACACAGTTTAGTATTTGTATTCTTACAGGTTGTCTATAATATGTTAAGACAACATCTTGAACTTCAAACTTGTTGTCAGTGTATATTCTAAATTTATTATCAATTAATGTTACAAAAGTTTCTGCCCATTCAAAGCTTGGTTGTTTGTTCTTATCCCTGAGTAGTTCATCCACATTAGCTTCTTCTGCCAAGTAGATAACCATCCGGCGAGGATCTTCACAACAATTATTTTTAGATTTAGCAGATACTCTTTTCCATTCTAAATAATTTGTTGGTAAAACTGATGATTCATAATACAATTGTTTGTTACTCATGGTTATAGTTTGTGTAACCATAAGCTTTTGCAAGTCATCAATTCTTCTTTTGGATTGTTCATCACCTTCTTGCTTCTGGTTAATACCATGCAAGTTACGGCGACACCACTCAACCATACCCTTATTAAAAGCTTCAACAACTTGCCAACATTCTATATTATCATAGTCATTACTAGCAAGCTTATTAAGCCTTTGTTTTATTTTAAGATATATGGTTTGATTGTTCATTATCCTTTAACTTTTTTCAAATTTGGGTTTGCTTTCTTAGCCGCTGGTGAAGCTTTTCTAGTAGAAGAGGCTAAGATAGCTCCTGCTGCTTTCATACTAACACCTGATTTTTTTGCAATACTTTTTTGAGCTGCTTTAAAGCCCATTCCTTTTTTTGCTGCCATGTTTTAACATTTCCACTTTCTAAGTGATTTATTAATTCTACTATCTGGATCTCTGGCTGTTTTAGCACTAGTTAATTTCTTCTTCATCCCTTCCATTCTAGCACAAAAAGATTTTTTTCTAGGTCCTCCTTCTGGTTGTGGAGCTTTTAAGTTTCCACCAGTTTCTCTATTATAAGAAGCTCTACCTTTAGCATTAAGTCCACCACTTGGTGACTTACCTGCTTTTTTTTGCCATGCTGGAGACTTTGCCATATTATTTTTTCTTAGCTGTTTTAGCAGAATTAATAAAATCTTTTTTACTAGGAGCTCCCTTGCTACCTGGCTTACGCATTTTCTCGCCGGAGCCCGCAGCTATGCGAGCTCTCTTAGCGTGAATATTATCATACAGACCTTTCTTAGCCATTGCTTAGCAAGCTTTACCGCCCATCTTCTTTTTAGGCACAGCACCTTTTGGAGGTGTGCTTGTACCACCAACTTTCCCTGTTGGCTTTTTTACAACTGTAGCTGTAGCATTTTTTTTAACTGCTTTTTTCATGGTTATAAAGATTTAGGATTAGTATTAGCCGGAGCATTTTTTCCACCTTTGTATTGGGTTGGATTAGTCACTACAGTAGGGTAAGAATTTTTACCACCGGTGTAGCGAGTAGGATTCTTAACTACTTCTGGATAAGAATTCATCCCACCTTTGTATTGTGTAGGATTTTTTACTACTTCTGGGTATTCGTTTTTTGCCATAATTATTTATTTTTTGCTTTTGTCATTCTTACTGCGCGACCTGGTGTTAGATAATCCTTTGCTGCTGCTATATCTTTTTCCATTGATTTAAATTTTTTAGGATTAATATTTTTTATCGCTTCTGCCTTTGCTAATAGATTTGTATAATAATGTGTACTGTCTTGTCCTGTTTGAACAGGTCCGATATTTCCACCATCATTAAAATATTTAATAACACCCATGTTACGCGCATCTAGGTTTTTAGAATCAGCTTTTTTATTTAAGTTTTTCATTGCTTATTTTTTATGGTTTTTATTTTTTCCAATAAGTTTCTATTCTTGTTAATAGTTCTCCAAGGATCTTATCATTTAAAGGATTCTTTAGATACTCTATACACTCTGATGAGTTACGACCCATCATAGATTGTGAAGCCATATGATAAATCATGCCATCAGATTTTGTGGCTATTAATTTATAGAAGTTAGCATCTTTAACCAAAGCTCTTAACTTAAGACTTTCAACATCTTGTTCACAAGCTTCTAAGAAAGTTTCAGCTGCTCTTCTTAAATTAGTCTCAACACCTTCACCTGTTATATATTTATCCATGTTGTCATAGATAACATCTAGAGGTGTAGATTTTTTATATTGAGCACTGTTGCCATCAACAACTTTTGCAACATACATAAGCTTACTTGGATTCTTTTTAAATATAGCTTCGAGTTCAGATAAAGCTTTATTTCTAAGTTTCTTAACTTCTGTTTTAGTAGCAATTGTTGTAACAGCTTTATCTAAATAAAACTTAGGTGATACAGCTCTGCTTCTAGCATCTTCATAGCTTTTAGCTACGATAGAAAATCCACCAGCTTCAATAGCATATAATTTAATTAAATCATATGAGTTAGCTTCAGGATCTAGAGGCACAGGCTGATTACCACATCTTACAGTAATCTTGCTCCAAAAACTTTCATTACTTGGAGATAACAATTTTACTTTGTTCCAAAAATCTGGATCTTTAGGATCTAAGATATTTGTTGCTAATTCTGCTTCTAGTTTAGCTACAACTTTATTAATCTCACTAATTCTAGCTTCTCTTTTCTCAGGATCTTGAATTAACTTTACATCTGGAGCAAAAGGATTAAGACCAGTAATGTATCTTATAATTCCATTGTTTTCTACACAAGCTAATTGCTCTTCATGAAATACGCCATCAAAAAGCGCTATTCCATAGTTTTGCAATCCTAGGTTATCTACATTAGGATCAAAGAACGGTTTAATTGTAATCTTACCTTTTTCAGATACGGTAGGTATTTCTACCATTGTCATGTTTGTTTTACTCATTTTGTTGGTTTTTGTTGGTTTAGGGTGACTTGTACCTAGATCAGGTTATGAACCTACTTGCCTAAAGCAACATCTAGGTGATGGCACTTTGGAGGGGAGAATGGGATTGGTCTCCCCCCGAGTGCTAATGGTTAGAATGATCCACCTGTGATTGGGTTTCTCATTACAATTTTCAATACCTTGGTAGGATCTTTTACCCAGATAGCAGGCATGGTCTGTGTCATATAAACACGGTATCCATTAAACTGACCAACTGAAGCAAAACCTTGTGTACGGCCCATGTAATCCATAGTACCGTTTTGATACCACCATTTCAATTGGTTATCCCAAGATAACTTCAACATGAAGATGTTGTCATTTCCTGTATCAGTGATATCGAAAATGATGAAGCTATAAGATGATAAAGGATTACCATCAATGATTGGGTTCTCAATATCATTGGTATGTAAGTTATCAAAAGCAGGGTTCAATACAAACTTCACATTTGCTAAGAATGGAATCACATAAGATGTGAAAGCAAATCCGAAGTTCAAATCCATACCTTGACCAGAGATAGCTCCGATACCATTGTTAGATGCAGCTTGGATTACTAAACCAGAGTTAACAGCTTCACGCTTGATAGCTTCGTTTACTAATCTCATACCACCCATACCTGTTTGAACAATTAATTGTCTCTTAGGATCTGGACCTTGGAATTCCACACGACCAGCGTAGAAGTTATATAACTCAGCGCGGAACAATTCAAGTGAGAAACCTGATTTGTTGTATACGCGTTTGAAAGAGTTATCCAATTGTTTCCATAAACCTACTGATAAACGGATATCATCTGGACCATCTTGCTTAACGCGACCACCATGACCCCACATTAAGTAAGTCTCAATATCTTGAGCTACCTTAGTTAAGTGAGCTGCTTCCATAGTTGTCATAAAGGTACGAGTTAAAGTACCATTACCCATAGCACGCTTAACATAATCTTTACCCATTTTAGCAACCATATCTTCAATCTTAGAGATTGATGGATCCATTGTTTTATCAAAGTTTCTCCAGATCTCAGTTACAGGTACTGTGCCATCAGCATTCATACCACCACGAGTCATTAAATCAGCACGAGAAGATACTGAATAGTGAACATGTGCTTCAGCTCCACCTACGAAGTTATAGAACTCGCGGAAACCAGCACGTGTTGCGATATCAGAGAATCTTTCGCCATACTCACCACGAGCAGAACCTTTACGGAAGATTTTGGTTCCATTGGTTAAGTATTTGTTGTCTAAGAACTTATAGTTATCATTGTTAACTAATTGAACGGTGTAGACAAATCCATCGCTCATTGGAAGGATATCATCAGCAGTGATATACAACTCGCAACCGTTAAACTTATCATAAGTGATGATATCACCATGACCAAATTCTCTACGGCTGATTTTGATTTTGAAGGTTGTACCATCAATACCTTTGTTGTAGTTTTCTGGCTCAATATCTTCAATAATGAAAGGAAGATCTTGTGACACAGGAGTTTGCCATTTGTATTCACCACGCGCATTATCAACCATGATAATGTTTTTACCACCAAAAGATGATAATTGGTAAAGAGGCATTTCTACTTTTTGTGCCATTGCCCAAATGTCTACTGGACCCATATCCATAGGTTCAGCATTTTTTAGCATACTCACTAAGTGATAAGAATCAACATGTGAACTCGCTTGATAGTTGGTATCTCTTAGGAAAATACCATTGTTTAAAACTGGAGTGCTCATTTTTTGTTTTTTGTTTTAGGTTGTTATTAATTATCGTTTAAAAAAGTTTTGACTTGGTCTTTGAAGCTTTTGTTGAGAAGACTGTTTCTTGTTATCCTGATCAAAATCATCAGATGTTGTAGAAGATATCTTATTTTTTTCTTCTGTTTTTAACATTCTAACTGTTTTCTCTGTTGCTTCTTTTTTGCCTATTTCTCTTACTTTGTTTCTATATGATTCAGGATCAGCTAGTAACCAAAGAGCTTCAGCGATTAAATCGTGTCTAGGTTCTACCCATTGATACTTCTCTAAAAGGTGTCCTAACATATTAGTAGGCTTACCTGATATAGAAGGATAATTAGGCTGTACTAGTCCAGCGTATAATAAACTCTGTGTTTTTTTATCTAACTTGATACCGTTAATTTCTGCAGGTTCAAGGACTTTATACACATTATTCATATACATTTGTGCTTGAGCGGCTTGTTGTTTACGCATCTGCTCTTGTTGTGCTAACTGTCTAGCTACAACTTGTTCTTGCATAGCATCCAACTTTGGTTTAAATTTCTTAGCTTTAGCACCTAACTCATCACGGTCTTTCCAACTGGTAATTTCCTCTTCAATTTCTTCAGCGGTACCAAATTGGGTTGCGTGCAAGTAAGATCTAACAATTTGCTCCTGATCATTATCTTCAGAAGGATCTAATTGTCTAACCTCTTCTACTTGGGCCAGGGTTCTAAATAAGCCTTTTAAATCCGCACCACCATCAGCTACATATTTTGCTGCAACTTGTAATTCTACTGGCAAACTATCAAAGAACTCAAGAGGAATCTCTTCTCTTGCTTTTCTTTCTCTTTCTTCAAAGTTTGCTTCAAATAACTCTTCAAAATCTTGAACAGTATATTTTTCTAAAGGTTTATCATCATCAAATGGAATAAGCTTCTTCTGGTCGATAAGCTTTTTAGCAAGCTCTAACATACCATTCTTATCCATCTTAGGACGACCACCTTTATCAGAACCATCGGGTGATAATAATGCATCTATGTTTTTATCATCGTCATCATCACTTGCCGGTGCACCACTTGTAGTAGTTGTTGAAGCACTTGCTTGTGTAGATGCTGGTGAAGAACTACTAGAGTCATCATCGTCATCATCATCCTTATCAAGGAACGTCATATCTACTGGTTTTGAAGTAAACAAGTTAGGTTTTTTAACTTCTTTGCTTCCACCCTGATCTGGGACCATCACACTTTCTCCTGTGGGAGATCCTAAAATCGAGTCTAAATCTGCTACATCTACTGTACTAACAGTAGTTGTACCGTTGTTGTTATCTGCCATATTTGTTGGTTTTTGTTACTGACAATTATAATAATCTCAAATATACGATACTTAAACTTAATATAGTTAAAATGATATAGCGCAAAAGAAAAAATTTCGCATTATATCACTAAGTTACTTTTTCTTCTCCTTATTTTTTTGTTTTGCTTTCTCGTCATACTTGTTTTTATTCTCTCTAGCTATCTGTAAATCAACATCTTTAAGGTTTCTTTGATTCTGTAACTTTTCTCTTTCTAGATTTACTTTTTCTCTAAACTGGGATTGTTTATTAACCTCTTTAGTTTTATCAAAATTCATGATTTGATTAAACTCATTAGACTGTTGAATTTTATCTAGAGTATCTTGGAAATCACTCTGCATATTCTGATTAATATCTTGCATAGCACCATAGCCTGCAGATTTAATCTCAGCAACCAAGATATCTTTTCTTCTATTCTTTTCTTCTTCAAGAGCTTTAGCATCAAGCTCCATTTGTTTTTCTTTGGTACGCTGTTCAACTTCCATCTGCTTCATCTGTTGCTCATGCTGCATTTGTTCTTGACGAGCTGCGTTAGCTTTATCTTCTATTCCTTTCAATGTAGAAGAAAGCTCAGATAAAGAGTTACTTTGTATAACTTCACCAAGATCATAGATACTTGCGCCGGCTGTATTATTACTCATAGCCAATTGACGCATTTGTTCTAGTAATGCTCTATGATTGGATCTAGTTGTAGCGTAAACATTTATATCTCTTAGCAATAAAGTAGTACCATTTATCTCAAAGTTTACTTTTTCTTCTTTGCTAGTCATGTATTGTAATCTTAAAGAAGGTTTTTTAGAATGGTAAAACTGTGCTAAATCAGTTCTCATCTGGTGTACTCTAGGCATTAGATAATCAGAGTGTTGTATAAAATACATCTCTGTTTGAGCATAAGATCCAGCCACAGCTTGTTCTATACCTTTAGCTGTTTCAGTTTGTCCTATTTGCTGACCCATTCTCTGAGGAGTAATACCTATAACTTCAAAAGCTTGTTGCTTAAAATAGTTAGCCATCTGAATCCTAGACATCATCCTTTGAGTTTGCTCTAGATTCATCACTTGGAAGTGTTGGAAATTTAAAGCATTTTCTGTATTAGTGATGCTCGTATCTAGAGGTAGCATTTGGAAATTCTTCATTGCTACATAGGCTTTTGCTAAATTATTTTTACCCCAATCTTCACCCAAGGAATGTCTAGGTAAAGCATTCTGATCCAACATGATCACGGTGCCCAATTCATCTACCAGGATATCTGCTATCTGATTGTTAACAATGTTGTATCCAATCTGATAAGGTTTCATCAAATCTACTAAAGCTGTAGATCTAGTATTTCTATCTCCAAATACAGATCCTTCTACCGGCAATTTGCATCCATACAAAGTATTATCACCTTTGAATTGGAATCTAAGTGGACCAATAACATTTTTATCAATGCCTAGGTAAATAGGATTTACACCACCTGGATTATTCATACCCCAGAATGTAGGATGATTAGGGCCAATTTTTACTCCGCCCCAAGTTTGATTAATCCAAATCCAATCTATATGCTCTCCAAATACTAAGGTGTCTTTGTTTTTATTTTTAACAAGCATGTTGTTATAAACAGGCTTATCTGTTACTTTATAAGTTTCATCTACTACATCAGTAATAACTTCACCTGCTTCTGTAACTCTAGTTAGATGACCTACTTTACGCTGAGACTTCCAATAACAAGTAGTTACACGAAGCATGTAAGCCATACCCATATCAAAGTAATCTTCCGATTCACCCATGATCCAGTTAACAATATCTCCACCATTGTAGACAAAATTATCCCACATAGATACAAATTGTCTATAAGCTAATGATGGCATATTAACATTCCACTCATGGCTTTTTGTAGCATCGTAATAAGCACCATCATTTTGGTATCCTTGAATAGGATAACCAGCTGATCTAACCGGGTAGATAGCCTCTATAGATTCTAACTGCTCTTGGTTCATGATATAGCCGTACTTGTCTATAACATCTGCCACAGTCATCATCTCAATTTTACCAACCCAATTACCTTGGGAGATATATCTTACATCAGGTGATTTATGGTAGAAAGTTAATACAGGATTCCACAATTCTACATCATAATCATCTTCCATCATCCTAAAGTGCCAGAATTCTCTATCAGTAATTAAGCTATCTCTGAATCCTCTTTCTTCTAGCTCATCCATTCTAAATCTTTCTTCATCAATAGCTAACTGATGAGAAGCCCATTCTTCTGCAACATTTCTGTAGCTTTTGCTAAAAAAGTCTTGAATCTCTGGTAATGTTTTTAGATTTTCGGGAGCCAATTGTTGTTGCATCTGCTGTTGCATCTCAGGATCATTAGGATCTGCACCAGATTCTAACATCTTAGTTATCAACATATTTTGAGCATCTTCCAATAATACAGCTTCAATAGCTGCGCGTTTCTGCTCCATCAATTCGTTGTAAGAATACTCATCAACAGCTGTAAAAGATATCTTGCTATTTCTTTTAGCAAACTCAGCTGTCATGGTATTAATAACATTAGGAATAATTGGATAAAACTTTAACTCTAAAGCTGTTGAATCATCTTTAGTTAAAGTCTCAACCAGATCGCGCATCTCGTTATCTTCTTGAACAATATAATCAGTTTTATCAATGATCCCTTTAGCAAGCTTATAATTTTTCATAAGCCTTCTAGCATTTCTTCTGATTTGCTTAAGACCTTGCCACTCAAGCCAGTCCATGTTCCAAGACACCCATTCTTTGTCTTTTTCACTTCTTGGAATAAATTGAACAGGTTGAGTAATACTACCCATCCTGTTATACTCAGCTTTAGCTCCTGATTTGAGCTGCATTGCATTTAATACTTTCATCTTATCTTATATTTTTAAACATATTTCTTGGAGGCTTACCACCGGAAATAGAATTCCCCTTCCCCATATGGCGAAAAGGACTGCTCACTAATTTATATAAATTATTCTCTTTTTGCAAAGATTTTGTTTGTATATGTTCAACTCTTTTCTTTAGACCCCTATTAGATTGCTGAATCTTTGCAAAAGCAATCAAAGCAGCTAAAGAAACTAATCTATCGACATTGACACCATCATCATAAGCTTCCATCTCTTTCATGGCCATAACATCAGGTATCCTTGATATACCATAGGTTCTTTTTACCACTGTTCCATCTTCCTTGGTTTCAACATCAATCTCTTCTTTTAAAAATTCAATAAGATAACTAAGTAAGTGTGTTTTAAATAAAATACCAGTATTCTTCCAGCCATATTCTTGATAAACATTTCTATTAGCTCCAAGGTCTTTTAGAAACATTATTTGATCTTTAGGTACTAGGTATTTTTGTTTATGCTTACTAATCATATATTGAATGAACAAAGATATATTGTTTTCTATGATTGTCCATGCATTATACCATTCAATTATTAACTCTAATCTTTCATGGGTTCTATTTATATCGTCAAATCTACCACACCAGGCCGCAACAATTTTATCATGTTCTATAAAAGTTTCTACTAATTCTCCTTTAATTCTCTTTACTTCTACAGCTCTTTTGTAAACATAGATGGAACAAAGAGATTCTGATGTAGTTGTTTTACCTTCTGATACTGGGTCAATTGATGCGTAGTATGTGCCCCATTCAGCATTTTTATCGGGTTTTTCCCAGACAACTATTGCACCTGTTTTATCTTCTGTGTCTTTAGTTATTGGAAACTCAGATATAGGTATTTTATTTGTAAGCTTATGTTCTATCTTGTTATCTACTAGATTCCTGTGTAACTCTACAAGCTCATATGGAAAATCTTTATCAAGTATTTTTCTTTTATGAGTGCCTACTAATTCCATTGGAAATATAGAAACTTTTCTATAAGCAAATGCTTCGCTTATATTAATTGGGTGCTGAGATATACGAAGCTGATATTTTTCTGGAGATAAATCTTTTTTCCAAGTTTTTCTCATAATAGCAATAGCTTCTAAAGCTTCTTCTACTTTAGAATTACCATACTCATCAATGTAAGGAGGCATAGACCACTGCTCTGGAATAAATAATCCGGTGATTGCTACAGTGCCCTGATCATCTAGTAGATTTGTTTCTACTCCATATATATCATTAGATAAAGGTCTAAGTATCATTTCTTTTAAAGGAACACACTGATCTAAATCACCCACAGATCCTGCTGCAATAAATAAACCTGTAGTCATATGACCAGATTGTAGAGCAGGTCTAAGGAACTCATAAGTCTGATCCATCTTAGGAGCAATACCTGCTTCTTCGTGGAAGAATATGGTACAAGGTCCACCGACACCCGCCGTTGGATCTTTCTCAAAAGTTAACATGGACATTACACCTTTTAAACCTTTTAAGAACTTTCTACCTTGAGTGCTCATCTCTTCTATCTGCTGTTGCCAGTTACCTATTTTACCAGGATTCATTGGTCGGTACCAAGCCGTATGCTGATTTAAAAAAGATCTATATTCTTCTAGAAATTTCCAAGAACCTTTCTCATTAATATAATCTTTTAAGCTGGCGCCCATTTTAAGAATAGGTGTTTCTTCAAACCAAAGAGTATTAATAAGTTTAGCACAGTGAAAATAAGAAGAAGCTATCTGTCTTTTCTTTAGAATAGCAGCATGCTTATAATTTAACTCAGCTAGTAACTCATATAGAGCCATATGATACTGAGCATCCCTGATAGAAGCAAAGTCAAACTTTTTTTGCTCTTTATCATTGATTCTTAAAAAGTTAAGGAACATGTAATAGTCTCTAGGTATATACCAAACTTTACCATTGTTTTTATAAATAGCTCCTTTTCTACACTTTGTTTTTTGATCGTCCCAATAGTTTATAAAGTCTCTGCTTTTAAAAGGTGATCCACAATAAAATCCATTTTTATTAAAATTCCTAGCTTGCTGATTAAACAATAAAGATGTTTCATCAAACTCGTATTTACCAGGTTCTTTAAAACAAGTATGGACAAATTCTCTAAAGTCATCTCTTGTTTCAAAAGATGTTGTTGTCCAGGTACCGTTTTCCCAAGTAGGAACTTCTATAAAAGGATTACTCATGTATCATTTTTTTAATAAGAGCTTTATCACCATTAGTCTTCAAAATTATATCCACTAAAGTACTATGCTTTTTGGAAGTAATTTTGTTTACTAATTTACCATTAAAATAATCTATTGAATCTTCTCTTTTAAAAGCAGTCCAAAGATTTTGAATATGGTTATAATGGAATAACCAGTCATAGAGGTTGTTTTTATTTTTCATATTATTGATCATAAGCTAAATCTGCGCCACCGCGGTTTCTACCTTTTTGTTCTTCTTGCAAGTCCTTAAAGATACCTTTAAAAGAGTTGCGTATAGCCTCAAAGTTTTTAGCAGCTGCTAACACTGCAGGCAAGTTTCCATCTCTACCATGGGTAAGCGGTGTATTCTCCATGTAGTCTGCTAGTCTATCCATCATCTTGGCCATCCCACTATAAGCTCTAAGTGTAGGAGTTTCATATAACTTAATACACTTTTCTAGAGCCTGTACAATTTCATCTTCGTCTGTAGAAAAATCAGCATCTATTTCTTTTAATATCATATCCTCTTTTTCATCTTCCGGCATATTAAAAAAAGGATTTAAATCTTCATTTCTACAGCTCATATAAAACAAATACTTATAAACTGTGAGATAGTCATCAGGATGTTTATCCATAATAACTTTTAAAAAGTTAAGAGAATAACAATGCTCTGTTGGTATAAGTTTATCTCCTTGTATATCGAATAGTTTTATCATGTTTTTGTTTTTTAAGTTTTTCTACCGTTGGGCAAGAAACACTTTTAGGTTTTTTATCTTCTATTTTATTTTTCCAAAATTGTTGTTGCTGATATTCATCATTGCTCATTTTATACCTCTTACTTCTCGGTTATGTAATATTTTAAATTCTTCATAAGGAATATTTAAACAATAGGCTACACTATATGGTAAAACTACAATTGTATAAGGTTCAAGTTCACCATCTTCTGTATAGGATTCTCTATAAGCAATAACGCTGAATAAATCTATTGTGCAATTTGCAATTATTAATTGTTCTATTCCTAAATCTTCTTTTAGCTTAATGTTTTCTAACACTACTTCAAAATCTGTCATAATCTATTTTTTAATTAAGTTATTTCTATTATCATGTAACCAATTGATCATATCAATTACTTCTTTCTTCAAATAAGGTAAATCATATGGAACAATGTTTTTTACTATTGGTTCTCCTTTATCATTTCTTTTTGCTACAGGATAACCATATTCATCAATTGATTCTGATTCAAAGATAATATGATGAATTTGAATTTTACCAGAATTATATCGCGGATTGTGTTTTAATATTATATACATATACACACTCAACTGTAAAGCATAGTGATTGTAATTACAATTGTCTAGATGGTTGCAACAGTGCAACATCTTTTCTTTTTTACCTTCCCAATTTTTAAAACTTTCTGTTTTTATTTCTTTGTTGGTTTTGTAATCGTATATATCTACAAGATTTTTAATTACTTCTACTCTATCAGATTGGCCACAAATACCAGCAGATTTTAAATAAGCAAAATGCTCAGGATAAATTCCTTCTACTAGTTTTTGCTCTGGAGCTATCTTAAGATCTCCTTCATAGATAGGTCTTATTATTGAAAGATCTCGTCCTGCTCTATTAATAGTATTGTGTCCCAGAGTATCTTCTTCTCTTTGGTTATGATACCAGGTTCCTAAATCAGTAGCTCTTTTACCTTCTTTTTCCCATATAGTTTCTATAACCTCTGGGGATAAACCGTACCACTTAGATTTTCTATTTCCTGATGCTTTTAATGCTGCAGCTTTTGAATCAAACTGAGGTTTAAATTGAGAGATAAATGTTGTAACACTTATCCAATCTATATTTTCATTAGGATCAAGACTCTGATACTTGTGATTTTGTGCTTGAAAAGTTACTGACATTTTGAGTTGGTGTTTGAGTTGGTTTTAAATTACTAGTCTTTATCAGGATCATAGTTTATTTTAGCATAGTAGATGTCTTCTTCTGCATAGGTCATAAGAGCTTTCCATTTAGGACCTTTTGGATGTGGACACTCTGAAGCTAGTGATCTTGCTTTTAGAGATAACTTACAACCACATTCTCCACAACAAGGTTGGCTTCCTGGTAAAACACATTTGGATCCTTCCCTGTCTACTAATTCACAATCATCACAAATAGCTAATCTATCAAAAGCTATTCTTTCTATTTTAGGATGTTTTATCCAAGTATTTCTAATACCCTCTATAATTTGTTTTCTATTCTTCCAAATTTTTATGAGATTCATTACTTTGTTTTTTAGATTTAACTTCTTTCTTTTTCACCTTATCTTCTTTTATAACTTCTACAAGTTTTAAAAGATTTTCTAATCTCTTTTCTATTTCAACTTTCCACTGATGTTTGAGAAAAGTCATATTCTCAGGATCATTATTTTCTAAGAATGTTTTATGCATATTCAAGGTTTCTTCTACCAGGGATTCTTTAATCCTAAAAGATCCAAACTTTGCAACTACAACTCTAGGAGATTTAGTTTCTGTCAGCGCTTTTCTTACTTCCTTCCAATAAATATCAACTATATCTTGCACTGTATTTTCAGATACCTCAAATTCTTTAGCAACTTCAGGTATAAAACTATTACTTTTTCTAGGCAGCAATGTATACAAATTTAAAATCCAAACAAATATTACCATCGGCCTGTATCTTAAGCTCAGGATTCAATGATATTTTCTTTTTGTTTTTACCTTCTTTTACAATAAAACTGGTTTTCTCCATTTTTGTTAAACAGTTTCTAACAGATTGAGTTGTTTTAAAAATCTTTTTGTTAGAAGCTTGTACGCAAAAATCTGCTAAGTCAAATTCACCTGTAACTCCTAGTAGAGTAAGGCAATCCAACTCAGCCTCACTCATTACTATTTTATTAAGATAGCAATGAGTAAGCAGCTGAAATTTAACAATATCCCAGAGATTAAGCTTTTGACGCTTGTCAACTAGATTAACTTTTGGCATTGATAAAATTTTTAATTACTGAGTTTTTAATTTTCTTGACTTAGGAGCCTGCTCAACAGGTTGCTCTTCTTCCTCTGGTTCTACCTCTGCTGGAGGAGGATTAGTCAAATTTGCACCTCTAACAATAGCTACCAGTCTTCTTAATCTAGCTTCTTCAATATCGGCTAGTAAGTTATCATAATGTTTTCTTTTTTCTAAAAGAGGTATTTCCTCTTCATAAAACTGAAGCATAATTTCCCTTTGTTTTTGGATTTCTTCAGGGGTTGCTTGTCTGTCTTGCGCGTTGGTTTCTTCTGACATGGCTATAATATTTTAAATTAAACTTAGACAAATATAATAAGATAAGTTTAAACTTCCAAGAGTTAAATAAAAAAAATCCCTAGATTTCTCTAGGGAGCAATTTAAAATATGTAGTAAGTAATTATTCTTCTTTCTTATCTTCTGTAAAGAAGTTTGTAATAAACTTACCAGCTACACCTAATACAAAAGCTACTACAATTATAGCTTTTACTTCTTTAGGGGTAAAGATTTCTTTCATCTTATCATACTCTAATAGAGCACCTGCTGTTATAAAAGTCCCGGTAGCTAAGATAGCATCACCAATCTTTCTCCACTTTTTAGGAGTTGGAGCCCAATATTTATCTTTTAGTTTCATATTAGTGTTTTACTGCTGCTTGTAATTGAATTTGAACTAGTTGCTCAACACTTGCTGAGAGTTTTGTTACTGTTTGTGCTAGTGTTCTTAGTTCTAACTGAGTAGTTTGCTCTAGTCTTTTTACATCACTGTTAAGCTGTAGTTCTACTAGCTCTATTCTACCTTTGTTTTTACCAACCTCTTCTATTGCTTTTTTAGTATCACCGTGGATTATCTTTAAAAAGTATCCTAATATTAAGAGTAGGATTCCAATTAATCCTCCTGCTATACCCATAATAGTTTCTGCTAATTCCAATGTCATATGCATAATAAATAAATATATAATAATATAACAAATATAATTTATATTTCAAAGGAATGCAAACAAAAAAAGGTAGAGATTAATCTACCTTTTCTAATGTTTTTTCACTTGTCTTTTCTAGTTCTTTAGCTATTACTATTAAAGCTGTTTGAACTGCTTGGTGATCTTTAAGATTACCTACAAAAGCTGCTGCAACATTTTGAATAATTTTGAGAGCTTCTTCTTTAGACATTTGAACTTGTTCACTCATGGTTGTTGGTTTTTAATGAGCAAATATAATAATTATATTGATTTTACAAAAGCAGGATCTCCTAATAAAAGATTACTAGATTGTCCTGGAGTTAATATATTTTGTATACTAGGATCTCCTTTGGATATTCCATTAGGTAAACTGTTAATATATCTTATACCTCTTGTGTTTGTAGAGCTTTTTTTAGAATCAGTTATTAATAATAATTGTTGTGGTCTTGATAAAGTGCAATTAGTAATATTTACAAACTTTGCTATTTTCTCAAAGTTATCAGTAAATGTTACAGTATAATTTGATGCAACAGTAGAAGCAACTATTGTTTTAACATTAGGTGTTCCACAAAAAAACTCATTCATAGTTAGTGAAGCTGCATTACCTAAAAGTACACTTCTCCAAGCAGTTTTGTGCATATTTGTAAGAGTATGATTGAAACTTTGATTTAAGTATAAATCACATTTACTTGCATCAATATTACCTCTTATTAAGTTTATTATTCTTGCTGCTCCATTTGCAAAATTGATAGGAGTGCTAATGGTTATTTTACCACCAGTATCAAAGTACAAATTTGTATTTATAGGATAAATTATATTTAAACTTGATATAACACCATTACCTACCATATAAATATTTCCTGCTCCTTGAGTTGATGCAGGCGCATTAAAAAATACACTACCACTAACATAAACTGTTCCTGTAATTGAAGAAACACCTGTATTACCACTATATGTTAAATTATTTGAACAATAAATTATTCCTGAATATGTTATTGTTGTATTTGTTGCTCCAGAAGAAGAATTATTTATATTGCAATTTCCGCAATAAATATTAAAAGCACCGCTTATGGTTCCTTGACCACCACAAGTAAAAGTGTTTGAAATATATAAATTATTTGCTAATGTCATAGTATTTGCTCCACTACTAGCAAAGAAAAAATTATTCCAAGTAATATTAGGAGTATTTATTGTAGCATTTACAGTTTGAAAAGTATTAGAATTTGTAATAACATCTCCTAATGTATGTGTTAGTGTACCTGTAGCATAATAAACATTAGCACCTAAAGTAAGAGTGCCACTTGCTTTGTTTATTGTAAGGTTATTTGATAGATATACCGCAGAACCATGCGACCAAGTTTGGCTTCCTGTACCATTAATAACTATCGGAGTAGATGCCCCACTTGTTGTTATATTAATTGCTAAGTTTCCTTCTACATTTACAGTAAAAGCCCCAGCAAATGCAACTGTTGTGGTTTGAGTAGTCAAATCACCAAATGTTGTATTGCTTTGTATAGTAGTGTTATTACCTAATCGAATAGGTATTGATGAAAAAGCATTTGATATATTTAAAACACAAGATGTAAAAAGTATATAATTATTACCTGTTCCTGATATAGCAACATTTCCTGATACATGAGTTATCGTTGTTGTTTGAAAACTTGGATAAGTATTTTGTCCACCAACAACATTTGTTGTAAAAGTGCAAGTTCCTGATGTATTTATTGTAGTAGATAATGAATATCCTCCAGAATAAACTGTTCCACCAGCTAAATAAAAAGTACTATTTCCAGTGTATATTAAAGTGCAATTTCCACTAAAACCTGAACCTTGTCCAATACCTATACTTACCGTATTACTTACTGTTATATTTCTTAAACCATTTAAAGCAACAGCTCTTCTGTTTGTTATTCCAGGTTGGTCAGGATATGTTAATGATGTAATGTTTATATCATTAGGTAATGTTATATTAATATTTGAGTTTCCAACAACACTTGTATTACTTACAATAAAACCGCCAGTTGGATTAAATAATCCTGTACCACTAAAAGTTAAAACTAAACCACCACCTAATCCTGTTGCACTAAAAGTTCCTGCTATATTAAAATCACTTGTTAATGTTAGAGATACAGCTCCACTATTTATAGTAACATTAAACCAATTAATTCCATTAGTATTTAATATTGTAGATGCTCCAATATTTAAAGTAGAGCTTCCTGCATTTACTGTTCCACCACTTGCGACATAAGTTAATGTTCCTGTATTATAATTTAGTGTTCCTGATAAAGTAAGAACACCACTTGATTTATCAATAGTAAAATCATTTCTAATCTGATGACTACCACTTGCTGTTAATGTTTGGGTAGCTGTGCCAGTTATTTTTATTGAAGCACTACCTGTATAAGTACCATTACCCGAAATAGTAACATTTCCAAATCCTTGAATTTCTTGTGTAGGGTCAAAAACATTATTCCTTGTTATTATAGGACTTGTAGTAGAAGATAATGTTAATAAAGCATTTATTTTAAAAGTATCTAATAAATTAACTTGTGGTGATGTAGCACCAATAGTTATTGGTATATTCCAATTAGTATTTGCTGTTGTTATACTTTGTGTTGTTGTGCCACCTATAATTATCCCACTTGTTCCTGCATAACTAAAAACTGATGCGCTTCTTGTTAGATTTCCAGTTATTGTAAGATTAGCATTAAAAGTTATAGTATTTGTATAACCTGTAAAATTTATATTAACACATTGAGCAGAAGAACTTATTGTTACTTGACCTGATATTCCATTTAAAATAACATTATCAGTAATTAAAGGAACTGAACCTCCTACCCAAGTAGAACCTACATTCCAATTACCACCACCTGCTGCTGCTATAATAGTAGCCATAACTTATAATTTATTAATAATCTCCTGCGTAAGGTGTAGCATCTAATTGATCACCAGAAGCATATGCTGTTACTCCATTACACATAGTAATAACTAATTTTTGTGTAGATTTTAAAATTATTGGTTGATCAAATGTAATCAATGTTGTAGGTCTTACTGTAGTATTTGTAACATTGTTTGCTACCATACCTGAAAAAAGATATTCAGTAATAACTCTTGGATTAGCATTTGCTGCTATATCACAAATAAATATTCTTACTATTTTATTAGTAAAAGATGCAGCTGCAGCTGTTACTGTAGCAGATGCAGTTAATCTTACACCATCTACTCTTGTACCATTAGTTCCTGCTACTACTAAATCAAATGAGTCAGGTGTTCCAGTAGTTGTTAAAGTTGTAGTACTTGTATTATAAGCTGTTAATCTTGCCGGTGTTATATCACCTGATAATATAAATATTGGAGTTGTATTTGCTGCCATGTTATATTGTTTTTGTAAAGTTAAATAAAATTATAATAATTAAATAATGCTGCTGATGCTGATGAACCGCCTCCTCCAGATATTGTAGAAGGAACTAGTAAACCTAAACTTGTTAATGCATTAGCTATACCTTGAGCATCTGTTACTGGTCCTGGTTGTACTACAGGAGGATTTCCAAAGAAAGATAACTTAGCTCCTGTAAAACCTATTGTTGTACCTGCTCCACTACCAATACTCATATAGGTTCCTAAAGGATAATCAATAGCATCTCCTTCCATTATAAAGTTACCTTTAATACCTAACGCAACACCTACTCCTGTAGTATTAGTTATTGGAGGATTAACATAAAGTGTAATAGGTGTTCCATCCCAAGTACTAGGAGGACCTGGATATGTAACAGTATAATTAGGTGATAAAATTTCAATCTCTTTTTGAACATCTCCCGGAGCATTAGGCGCGGTTGCTGATGGCCATTCTTTTGTACCAGGATCTATAATCATAGATGATATAGGACCTGATTGATTAGTATTATTAGGATTAGTGTATCTAAAGTTTGTTATAGTCGAGGTAGAAGAAGCTCCTTTTAACTCTAATATATCTACTCCGTTAAACTGAACTTTAGTAGTACCATCTGCTGCAGTATTATTGATAAGGACCGTATCAGTACTAGTTGATCCTACAAATCCTATAGTAGATATGTTTAATTGACTAGTAGTTAAAGTATAAGTTGCAAGATCAACATTAGCTGTAGCTCCTATGTAAGGAACATAACCTGATAAAGATCCTGAAGTAAGATACCCTGCTGGGTTACTAGATAAAGGATAATAAGTTAATGCTGCTGTAGCTACATCTAATATTAATGAAGTATCTACTGATAAAACATTAGGTGTTAATTCTAATAGACCATAACCAGCTGTTACAACTTGTGCAGCATTAAATACTACATAACTTATAGGGTCGGTTCCAACTATAATAGTTCCTGTTGTATTAAGTATATAACCTAATCCACCATTATTTGTTCCTTGTTGTACAAAACAAAAATCACCATATGCTAATTCACCACTAGGTGAGTTGTCTGCATCCGGTGCTCTTTCTAGTTCAAAAGGTGTTGATCCATCCCCGGGAACATTAACTACATAGATACCATTTTCTAATCCTGATACTTGATCTTTAATTAATACTCTTTCTCCACCTGTAAAAGTTACAGTGTCTATACTAAGAGCTCCCGGAGCTGTTGCTATTAAAGTTGCACCTACTCCAGCAATACCATTACTATAAATAACCGATGGTAGAGGAGCTGTTGTAGCAGCAACTACTGGAGAGTGAAAATTTAAACCTATTGCTAGATTGTCTACATATTGTTTAGTAGCAGCACCTAGTGCTGTTGTGGGATCTGCATTTAATATTAAATCACCAAGCATAGTATCACCTGCTAGATTAACAGGTGTATAACCTAAACCAGCAGTAATAGTAGTAAAAGTAAGGTCAGTAACTAAATCAAGCTGACCTGATATAGGATTATATTTATATGCCATTATTAAGTGTATTGAATATTAGTTACATTATCAGTTGCAAGATAATAAGTAAATATTTCTGTTATTGTTTCACTACCTATAAGTGTTGTTCCTGTATGTATAACAGTAGATACTCTAAAATCTCCAGTTCCAGGATCTATATAAGTAATAGCTCTATTGTAATCATCTGCACCTTTTATTCTTTCTATCTTAGATGTTACATTGTTTTTAACATCTACTAGGGTCAGTTCTGTAGCTAATGTAGATAAAGCAACATCTAGATTAACATTAGTAACATCTACATTTGTTGAGTTAGATATATCTACTTTATCATCAGTAAAGTTAAGATTTCTAATATCTAAGTCTGTTGCATCTACAGTTATAGAGTTACCACCATCTTGGATGTTTACTGCAGAAGCTCCAGCACCATTTAATACCGTTACTCCACTAGGAGATGATATTGGTGTAATATTTCCAGGTGCTGGTGGTGGAGTAATAGTAGTTTGTAAAGTTTGATTAAACCACATTTCTGCAGCTAATGTTGAAGTAGCTACATCTATAATATCATATCTTACTATGATATCTCCTGTAGAATATCCTGGACCATTAGCTGTGGCTTGGTATGTAGTAGTTCTTGTTTCATAATCTACTCCTGGTAAAGCAGCAATACCATCATTAATAGAACTTAATAATTGTAGAGTCCTAAGTTGATAGGGGAAATTGTTACCCTTATTACCTTGATCTTTTGTATTACCTATTGACATAATATATTAAGTTTATTGGGGTTGATCTTCTTCTGTATTGTGTTTTTTATTAATCCATTTGTCTACTGAGGCAATACCAAAACATGCTATAGTTATAACTTCAAATGAATTAAAAATAAACTCATTAACTAGTAAAGGTTTATTAGCTATACCAGTGCCTATATCTACAATAGCAAAGATAATCATTACTATAAAAGCTATGAAACCAACTACTGCTTTTTCATTGATATTATTGTTGTCATTAAACATTGTCCAAAACTGTTTCATTTTATTTCTTTTTTATTTGTTATTTTTTATTACCTTCTTGTGTAGCATATTTAATTCCCATAATTGTTCCTACAATAGAAAAAGCATTTGTCAATAAAACACTAAACATATTGCTCCAAGTTGAGCCAATAATTTGTGTATCCTGCTTTGTCATTATAGCTACCCAATACAATGTTGTAGTTACTAATCCAACTCCAACTATAACAGCCAATGCAACTCTAACAATTATTTTTATTAGTTCACTTTGACTCTTTTTCATCATCACATCTAAGTCATTTAAAGCTGCATCCTTTTCTATCTCTATTGCATTTTTAAGTTTTTGAGAATTTTCTAACTCTACTGTTAAAGTCTTTGTGAGCTCATCTATTTTTTTCTTGTTGTTTACAGACTCAGTAACATTAGTTGCAATCTTAACTACATCAGTAATATTCCCTTTGCTATCTAATACAGGGTTGTAAGATGCTTGTAAGTAAACAATAGAACCATCCACTTTTTTTCTTTCAAATATTCCATCAAAGTACTTGCCCTTTCTTAAATTTTCCCAAAACTTAATATACTCATCAGATTTAGAATAATCATAACTAACAAAAATACTGTGATGCTTTCCAACTAATTTATTTTTTTCATTGGCTTTAAAGCCCATTGTTTCTAAAAATATAGAATTAACATCTGTTATAAAGCCTTCAGTATTAAAGCTAATAAGTGCTGTACTTCTGTTAATTGCATCTATTTGTTTCTTGCTATTGACAATTAAACTAATATCAGTAGCAATCTTCATTATCTTGGTGATCTTATTATCCTCATCAAAAATAGGATTATAAGTTGCTTGAAGATTAATAAGCTTTCCATCTTTTTTTCTTCTTTCAAACTCTCCTTGATAATACTTGCCACTTCTTAGTATATCCCAAAACTTTTCATATTCAAGTGATCTTGAGTAATCTTCACACACAAAAATACTATGGTGTTTACCAATGATCTCTTGATGATTACCTTTACCATAACCCATTGCTTCTAGAAAGATGTCATTAACCCCTGTTATAATTCCAGTTAGGTCAAAGTATATTATAGCATTGCTTCTGTTTATTGCTTCAAGCCTGCTTAATAACTCTTCTTTAGATAGGTTTTTCATTTTTTATTAGAACTCTTTTAAAAGTGTATAAGTAAAAAACTTATTTTTTGTAGCTTTTCCTGCAGCTAAAACTTTAGCAAAGTCTGCAGGATTATTTAAAACTTGGCAACCAGCTGACCACTTGTCTATAAGTTTAGAAGCAAACTTTTCATTAGCTCTATGGATATTTATACCAAACAAACCTCTGTCTATAGCAGCTGTTTCCTCAGCTTTGTCATCAAGGTTTTTATCACGGAATACATCAACAGGTTTAGCTTGACAAAAAGCTTCATATTTACCTTGATGCATACCTATTTGCCAAGTATCTACATACTGATTAGCTTTAAGTAATGCTGCACCTTTTGGATTAAGCAAGTTCTTTAACCAGTGTGTACCCGGGTTTGTAGTGCAAGTAAACCATTCTACTTTATCACCTGCTATAACACCAAACAAGTCATCAAACTGGTTTGGTAAATTAGCTGTAGATCTTATCCCTACAAAGTGAAAGTCAAACCATCTGTAGTTGTGTTTTTGAAATTGAGCTTTAAGCTCTTCTATTGTGTATTTTTTCATAGTTTAATATTTTATCTACTTACTTCTTCCCAGTCTAATGAAACATATGCTCCTAAAGTTCCTCCTGTAGCATCAATAGCCATTTCAATAACCAATTCAAAAGCAGTTCCTGTAAAAGTATCTCTTTCTAATTGACTAGCAAATATTGCTTCTTTTAATATATTGATACTTGGAGAACCTTGATTAGATGAATTTACATATCCTTGTGCTAATATTCTACCACCTGCAGCAGATGTACCTGTAAGGTTATATTCTACAGATGAATCTACTCCTGCTGAAACCCAAGACCCTCCTGTTGTTATAGCAGATTGTACAATTCTCCATGCATAATTTTTACCATTACCTAATCCTAATAAAGATACCGCTGTAGTTATAATTATAGCATCTAATCTAGTAGACTTTAATCTAATAGCTACCATTGGATAATAAGTTCCTGCTACAGCAAAAGTTTTTGGAGTAGTAATAGGTGTACCAACAGCTTGTTGAGCTCCTCTTAATTCATATCCTCCTTCAGATATTACTGTAGAGCATACTTGTTTTAGTGTGCTAGGATTTGCAGTTACTCCAGTGTTTGTAATCTCATATCTTAAAGGTAGAGATGCTGTAGTTATATAGGTGGAAGTAATAAGATTAGCATGGTTGAATCTATGACAAAGTATAAATACTCCATCTATTACAAACCCTAATCTTACAGTTCCTTCACCTAACCACTCAATATCCATAAATAGAATTTGAGCTTTGGTGATATCAAGTGTTACTCCAGATGGACCTGTTCCATCTAAAGTATCTACATTCCAAGAACTTTGATCAACAACAGTTTCTGTAAGAACACCGGTTACTAAACTTCTTTCAACAAAGCTTAAAGTGCTATTATTTAGTTGTAGATATAAACCATTTTCTGTACCAAAGTATCCTGCTCTTTGTCTTAAGTTTGTTTGAGCAGGTGCCATTACAAAAGTATCAAATACTAATAATGACTTACCTGGTTGATAAGAAAATACTTTATAGGTTTCTCTAAGTACTTCTGATCCACTAGTAGTATCTACATTTAGATTTACTAATCCCTCATTTGCACTAAATACAGCTGCTCCTCCACTTGCTGTTGATGTAGCCCACAGACCATTGTCTTTGTATCTATGAGAAGAATCAAATAATGTCAACGGTTCAGATACTCTCATTCTACCAAAAGCATCACTACTCATTGGAGCAGGTGTTACTGCTACATTGACTACTTGATCAGATGGTAATACTACGGGTGTACTAAGAGCAGATGGTTTTTGACCCAAGGTGTTTATCCTTGAAGTAAAAGTTGCATCAGCTAACCTAGTAGAAAGTAATACATCTAAATTATCTGTTTTACTTTTTATATTACCTAAAGTACTCAAGACTAAAGCTTGAGTAGCTTCTTGATTAAGGTTGGGTAATATAAGATTGGTAGTATTTGTATTATCTTTTATATTGGTAAGTAACTCAATAACCTCTGCTAAAGATAACCCACTTGCTTCACAACATTCCTGTATAGCAGCAAGTAGTTGAAGATTTCTTAATTGATAAGGAAAGTTATTACCTTTATTACCCTGGTCTTTGGTATTACCTAAACTCATTATAGAGATTTTAATTTGTTAATTACATCTGTATCAGTCCATTGACCAATAGCATCATAAGCTTCACCTTCCCATAGAACAACTAGACCAATTTCATCAGTATAAGCTTCTACTCTTTTTTGCTCAGGTAAATCTTTTAGTTCTCTAATAGTAATTTCAGTTACTGTTACTTTAATTTCTTTAACAACAACTATTTCTTTTTGTGTTTCTAATGTTACTTTCATTTTATTTATTTTAAGGTTTTCTTATTCCTTCTATTGCTCCAGTTGTTGAATTATAATATAAATAAGTAGATCCGTTTGAGGCACTTGCAAAAATAGTAGATTGTGCAAGAGCTCTAGTAGCAAATTCTGGTAAAGAATTATTACTAATAATAAATCTATTACTTTGTGGATTAGAGTTTCCAGCATTATAACCTAATGCTATAACATTAGTTGCATGACTATTACCACCAGCAAGTTGACCTATAAATATAGAATTACTAGAATTATATGCATTTTGTCCAGCTGAAAATCCTAAAAATATAGAATTATTAGCATTAGATGCATCTAATCCAGCATTTTCACCAATAAATGTAGAATTACTAGAATTAGATGCACCAATTCCAGCATTTTTACCAATAAAATTATAATTACTACTATTGTTTGCTAAACCTCCCGCTAGCCATCCTATAGCATTACTATATGTTGAATTTTCAGATCCAGTATTAAATCCTATATAATTACAATATATAGCATTACTTTTTTGGTAGCCAGCGGATGAACCTATAAAGTTAGAATTACTAGAGTTAGTTGAATTTTGTCCCGCTTGAATACCTATAAAGTTAGAATTATTACAAGTACTAGATCCAAAACCTGCTTGGTGTCCTATAAAATTTGCATTATATGTAGTTGTTGATGAATTAAAATTAGCACCAGCTACATAACCCATCATAATAGAGTTGGTTGCTGTATTATTATAACCAGCATCTTCACCAAAAATAATAGAACGCCAAACACCATTAGTAGGTTTTGCTAAAGGAATTTTAGAATATAAAGTAGGTGCTGTTAGATCACCTGTTACTCCTATAGGACCAGCTACTTCACTAAGAGGTATAGCAAATGCTGGATAAGCATCATTAGCTGCTTTACTTTTTCTATTACCCGGTTGGTATACACCTACTTGTAGGTAACTATTATTAGGATCAATCTCTGCAGAAGTTACTATTCTACCTTGAGTGATAAGTGTTTGTAAGATATAATTATCCATAGCTTATTTGGATTTTTGTTTATCTCTTAATTCATTTAACTTTTTTATAGCTATCTCTAATTTTTTTTTATCTTTAATAATTGAAGATAATCTAGTATCTAGTTTATTTTTTGCTTTATCTGTCATGACTATAATTTTTATTAGTTATACATTGTGATTTCTAAAGTACCTTGTGCTAAGAAAGGATTTCCTAATAAATCATTAATAAATACTCCGCTTTCACTTGTAAATATTATTGCTGCATTAGGATCACCTAAAAATCCTAAAGGTATTGCTACAAAATTAACTTCATTTGCAGCAGTTGTATTAGCAAAAGTAATTTGTACTTTTTGATCTTCTGTAAAAATAGGTTTATTTGCAACTACATAGTATTCACCATCTCCACTATACTCATATGTAAATGCTACACCAGTATCATTATACAACTCAGTAGCAACAGGTGCATCAGTCCCAGACTGTGATAATTGTGCTACATATTTTTTTACAATTTTCTCACTAGCTTTTTGCCAGTTAAAGATTTTGGGTAAATTAAACTCTTTCATTGTTTTTATATTATTAATTATATACTAAATTGTCTTACTGCGCGCACATAGATTGTGCTGTCCTTACTGCCGCTGCTGATATCCCCATTGGTAAAGCCGAAGCCCCACGCGCTGTCGTTGCCGCTCTCCGTACTACTCCAATAGTCACTAAATTCTAATTGAAAACCACCAGCAATTTCTAATCCTCTAGATACTTCTAACATATTACACCATAGTTTATTAAGTTCTTGTGCAGCAGGAAGATACCAATCATTTTTTCCACCATTGGTTGATGCTTCACATAAAAAAGCAGCACCAGATATAGCACCTGGTTGAGAAGTTATAATACTTTGATTTGAAGAACCATTCCATAAACTAGTAGCATTATTTGCAGTGTTATCAATATTACTCCAAACAGCTGGTCCTAAATTTTGCGTATCTACTACTAAATAATTTTGAGTATTACCTGTTAAATATCTATGGAATATAACTCCACCTTGTGCTGCAACATGTTGACCTATCTCATATTGAAATTGAGAAGAAGGTACAGCAACTAAAGGATCATCTATTGTACCAGTACCAGTAATAGTAACACCATCAGTAGTTACTTCTATTAAGTCTTTTGCTTTGATAGCATAGATAGGGTACTTTGTAGATTTGAAACTATCAGTAGTATACTTATTAGTATACTTACCAATTATTAGATAATCTTCTTCTGGATCTACATTTGCAAGATCAAGGATTCTTCCTTGTGCTTTGAGTGCATCAAAATTTACTACATCCATGATTTATAAAAATAAGTGTTTATTACAATATACAAAATAGTTCCTAAATATACAATAATAAAATCACAAAGACAAGAGCATATCCAACAATTCTTGCTGAGGAAACATATCCACGTTTAAGTACCATAGTATATATAATAAGATAAATATAAATAACACGGGTATAAAAGTAATAAATTATAATACCTATCCCATAGCGGTTTAGAAAAAAAATTTTTCCTGGAAATTTTTGTGAACTAGAGAGTGTGATGGGGCGTCTATATTCGGCCCCCGCCACACTTCACCGGGGGGCCCTACCCCCGTCTTCGTGGTGGCTTGGTTCCGATTTGCGGGAATAAAATAAAAAGAATTCTTATGATGGAGAAGTGTGATGGGTCAGTGTGTCTTGGTGTGACTTCGTCACGTGTTGTCTATGTGTTGCTTGTGTTCTACAAGTAGAACAAGCAACGAAGTATGTTTATATATAATATAGTATGTATGTGTATGTTGGAAAACAAGATAACCCCTTTTTTTATCTGTTGTTATATTCGCGATATAATAACTAATTGTAGGTCTAATTGAACCTTCGGTGCGTGAAGATACCAAATGCTTCACCCTTGCCATATGCTTGGCTCACGGTTGTTAGGAACAAGACAACCTCACAATTCGGGTCGCAACTGTTGAAAAGACCTGAGCCGAGACCCTACACCTTGTGTGTAGGGCAGGTTAATACAGTTTTTTATCAATTGATTAACCCCTTTTTTTCTTTACTAACCAATTAATAATTATAACTATGAAAAGAAAAGGTTTGGGCTTCTTGCAAATGCCTGTGATTGAGCACATTGATAATGTTCAACCAAAGCAAACAGCACCTGTTAAACGAGTTAAGGAAAAACTTGTATACACAGGTAAGTTGAATCTTCGTGTTAATAGTAACGGGACCATTGAGTGTCTTGATCAATTACCTGATTAACAGATAATAAATTAGGGAACTCTTCGGGGTTCCCTTTTTAATTTTTTATCATGAAGATTATCAGAAGATACACAGCATTTGATGGAACACAAATGGTTGTGTATGAAGATAATACAGGTTATCAGAACACTGTTCCACTTTATATCTATAATAAACTAATTAAAAACAAATCAAAATGAAAACAACAAAAGCAATCGCAGTTTGGTTTATTGCCTATATGGTAATATACCTTATCCTATCAGCAGTAGGATGTCTATTCTTTAAAGGTGATGGTCAACACTTCGCCTATTCGGAGATAGCAGGAGACAGAGCATGGTTCATGGTATATTCTTTATTCATTGGCTGGTGGGCAGCTAGTGTAATATCTATGGATTACTATGAGACAAAGTGAAATACCAATTAATATAACACACTGCAAGTCAGTGTGTTATATTTGGTTTTTACTATCATCAACCACAAACCCCTTTTTTTATTAATAATCAATTAAATTAAACAACCATGAAAACAATCAATGAAATTGCTTTGGCAACAAAATTCCCACAAGAAACAATCCCTTCACTTATAGAGATTGTAAATGCAACAGTAAATCCTACTGTAGCAATGGAAACATTATTAGGTATTTACACGGAACCTACCATTAGTCAAGTTAAAACAGATACAGATAAACTTTTATTCTTTATTAGTTATAACAAATGGGATGACCGTGTTTCATATTACTATAATGATTATGATTCTAAGCATATTTATGTTAGCAAGGATACTGATTCAAACCTTATCAATGAAGATAATTATAAGGACTTTGAGGTTAAGTATAGTTCTAACAATTGCTACGGATTCCGTGTAAAACTATCTACTATGAAAAGATATGAAGGATATGAATCTCTTGAATCTTGGAATAGAAGACCTGATGCAGAAGTGTAAATGCTTAATTAAGGGGAAGAGAAATCTTCCCTTTTTAACTTATTTAAAACAATTAATAACCCCTTTTTTTTACTATAACCAATTAAAAACAAATAACTATGGAAACAATTTTGTGCAACACAACAGCGAAAAATTTAAAAGCAATTGCTTTTGGCAGCCACGGTAGCATCGGTAATCAAAGAACCTTAAAATGCCGCTATCCTTACAGCGTAGCATTAGACATCTTAAACGGGCTATCTAATGATGACTTGAAAAAGATTTCTATTGCTGAGGGCAAAACTACTACACAGGGAACAAGAATGATTTATTTAGCAATCATTGAAACCTTTGATAATAGTATTTGGCGATTCTTTGAAAATGCTAGAAGAAATGCATATGCTAATGAGCTTCGCAAACAAGCAGATAATATGATTACTCATGGAACTAAGAAGAATCATATAGATCTTATTATCTACAATTCTAATTATTAACTAAGGGGGCAGCAATGCTCCCTTTTAAAATCTTAACAATGACAACAACACTAACACCGGAGAAAGAAATCAAGGTTGCTTATATCAAGGATATAGACGACCTGGTAAAAAGATTATATGATAGGCACTTGATAACCAAAGAGTTTGATGAATTCTATGATTCAAGTTGTATGGATTTACATACTACAAGAGACCTATTATATAGAGAATTGTTTAACAAAATTAATATTACACTATGAAAACAATCAAAGCGAGAAAAGAAATCTTATTTGTAATAGCATACTTTGCTTTAATGACAGCAGTGGCTTTACTATCATCCTCTTGTACAACTGCAACACACACAGCGAGTTTTAGAGTAGATGCTTGTCCTACTTGGGCGAAGAGATAATCGTGTTGAAAACAAGGTGCTAATCACACCTTGTTTTCTTTTTATTATTTTTTCAATTATTTAATAACCCCTTTTTTTAACAATATTAACCAATTAATTTTTATTTATTATGAAAGCAACATTCAGAAACGAGACAAAAACAAAAGCAGGACAAATCCAGTACATCTATAATGTGCTTGATGCAACACCCGAAGAAATCGCGTTGTTAAAAGAGATTAAAGGAGAATATTATCGTGATGATAAAGTAACAGGTCAACCACTGATCTATACTTTCTTCTATCAAGGTAAAAATACTACCTTCTTAATCAGCAAGAACAACAAGATTTATGCAGATAATAGCGATATTATTCGTCTATCAAATCTTGCAGCCAATATCGGTGGTCTTGTTGGCGACAAACTAGCAGAGCAAATTGCTAGTAAATTGTTGGGGGAAGAAACTAGCCGTGTTACCAATCACAGTAACAAGAGCGAACCCGAAGATAGCGGGGAAAACCTCAAAGGGTTGTAATAACCCACAAGTAAAAAGACGAAGCCCTAACGGGCTTCTTCTTTTTTTTGCTAAACCCACAACGCAGAGCAAACCTTAAATACAATCTCTTATAACACCTGTCTATGCTACCCGTCCAACAAGACACAAGATACCAGTTACTTTTTACTATCATCTGCTTGTGTATGTTCACCCACTCGCTCTGAATCCTGGTAGAAAATTACTATATTTGCATATGAACAAGTCAAAAAGAAACTCACTCGCCGGCAAAAGCACAGGTAAGTCAGCCTCTGCTAAATACTTTGCATCTCACCCAGAAGCTAGAGCAAAGAAGAATGCATATAATAAAGCTTACCACTCTACAGAAGAGAGAAAGAACTACAGAGAAGAGCTTAATAAAATCAACCGTAGAAATAACAATAGTGGTTACGGGGATAATAAGGACTTATCACATACCCGCTCAGGTAAACTAGTACAAGAAAATCGCTCCAAAAACAGAGCACGTAACGGTAAAAGCGGTAAATCTTCTAAGAAATAACCCACTCTATTTGTTAACAACTGTTAATTTTGTTTAACCTTGTCTCGTAAAAAGCCGGGTTTTGACAATACAAAGTTAAACAAAACATCCACTCTATCCTAGCTAACACCGATAAGTAGCTAAAGCACTTGAAGTTATTTAATCTCTTATAACCCCTTTTTTTTAGTTGTCGTAGAAATAGTAATAGGTGTCAAGCAGATAACGCAACAATGTGAAACTCAGCAACTTGCTGTAAATGAAGGCGTGCTAATCTCATATAACCCCTATTTTTAGAGATACGATAATTAGATACGCGGGATATCTAGTAGTAATTAAACAATCAAAAAACAACTAAAAACAAGTAATTATGGAAGCGACTTATTTAAGACAACACGCAAGCAAAACAACAGGAACACAAGTATTTGTATACTCATTAAAAGGTACAGATGCTGATTTACAACGAGTTAGAGACATCCAAGGTGACAATCACCGTACTGATAAAGTAACAGGTGTAGATTTGTGGTTTACAACACGCTACTCTGGTGATAACGTAAAGGTAATCATCACAGATAACGACAAGATTGTACCAGATTTAGGTGATATCAAGAAGATGGAAAGCTTATCGAAGCAATTTGAAGGCAAGTTAGGTGAGGAAATCGCTAAACAAGCAGCAGCTATGTTGTTAGGTAACTTATTTAGCAAAAATACAGCACAATCTAGCCCTACACCAGCGGCTAATGTGTCAGGTAGCGAGGACTTAAAGGACTTGTAACCTGCTGATATGCAAAGAGTTAGAGGTTGTGTGACACACACGCAACCTCCTACCTCTTTCATACCACTGAAACAACTCTCAAATTTGCAAAAAGATTTTCTCTCGCATTATATCACTAATCTTAACTAATTACTTACTCTAAATCTATTATTCTATGTCTACAGACAAAGTAAATAACAATAATACTTCTCTTAGTAATGAAGAGATATTAGCTCTTATACATCAAGAGTATCTTAGTATTATATCAGAGAGTGGTGTACCTCTATGGGTATTAGATTACTATAAAGGGGTAGAAGAACCACGGCTACTTAAAAATGACAACAATGACTAGGTATTTTATATACCAGCACACAATATTGCATAGTTTATATTTTAATTGGTTAGTAAAACAATAATCTATGTGCACTCTGGATACAAGGTTACACTACAAAACGTGTAACCTATATCTAGAATAATGAATTGTGGTCTTGTGAAACCCATCTAATCAATGGGACTGAGCTAGGGTATATGCAAAGGGTATAAGCTTTGTTTGCCTTATATAGACCTATGTTTGACTCACTCAGAAAAAGTGAGCACCGGAACCGAGAGATTGATCATCTCTATGCGGTTGATAGAAGAGGAGATATTCTCCAAGTAAGAATCCGGCAATCAGGGTAGCATCTAGCCCTGTAAAATAATGCACCATAACTCCATTCCCAAGGTGGAGCAGTTGTAATAGTTTAATTGCTGGTAAACAAACAAGCCAGAATCAGGTGAAATAAACTAATCCTGACAATTAAGTAAGGGTGAGAGCTTATTATTCTACTCAAGAATACTATTACAACTGAGTGCAGAGGGTATAAATAAACAAATTATTAACAATTTAAATACCAACTCAAATGACTAAAGAACAAGCACTTGAAAAAACTGTATCAAGATTTACCAATCTAATGGATGGTAAAGTATTATCTAATGTAGGGGTTCGCACAATAATAGACTATTATGAACAACTACAAAAGAATAGTGTACTCAAAGTTTCTACTATGGGTAACATAGAAAGAAGATTTTTAGATGCAGAGATTGCTTTTAACCAACAAGAATTAGAAGATGAAATGGGATATAATGACCATCCACTCCCTCAAGATACATGGGACGGCGGCTTTGTCCAAGAACCATAACAATAAACAAGGATTACGCACAGCAAACCAATACAATTTAAATGTAAACTGTAAAAATGTAATCTGTAATCGGTGTAAAGAATACTTCAGCACAAAAAATTAAAACTACAAAACAAAAACCCGGGAAAGTTTTTGCTCCTAAGTAATTAGGTGGGATTTTAATTTAGTATTCTGTTATGCACCACAATCCTGCCTCTTGAAAGGGGGCAGGAACTTTCCCTTAAACAAATAATTAAAATCCAAAAACTTAACAACATGAACAATCTTATCAACGCAACAAGACAATACAACACAACGACTAACAACGGTGCAATCACACACTCTACAAGTCTAAACTATTGTTTAGATATGTTCTTCTTGGCAGGTGCTAGTAGGAATCTATCTCAAGATCAGATAGTTAGGATCTTTGAGAGAGCTTATGCACAAGACAAGAATCTTGCTTACAAGATATTGTTTTGGTCAAGAGACTGCAGAGGTGGTGCCGGTGAAAAGAGATTCTTTCAGATTGTAATGAAGCATGTTGCTAAAACATATGCTGAAGATTATGATCAGATAGCCATACACACTCCAGAGTATGGGTATTGGAAAGATATCTTCCAGGTAGAGAAGCCAAATAAGAATAATCTTAATTGGTTGATGTATCAATTGGAAGAATCACCCAATAAGAATCTGTTAGCCAAGTGGTTTCCACGCAAAGGTCCATGGTTCAGTGCTATGCACAAGTATCTAAAGCTGACTCCTAAAGAGTTCAGAAAGAAACTTGTGGCTATGACCAAGGTGGTGGAAACTCAAATGTGTGCAAGACAATGGGACTCAATCAATTATGAGCAGATCCCATCCACAGCTATGAATCTGTATAGAAAAACATTCTTCAAGCACGATGCTGAAAGATATGCTGAGTATATACAAAGTGTTCACAGCGGTGAAGCTAAGATTAATGCCTCTACATTGTTTCCTCATCAGCTCTTACAAGGGTTGATGCAAGGTCATGATGTGAGCTCGGTTGAAGCCCAGTGGAATAACCTTCCTGATTACATGGCTGATAGCACAGAGAATATTCTCCCTGTGTGTGATGTCAGCGGTAGCATGTCGGGTCTTCCGATGGATGTATCTATCTCTCTAGGATTGTATATCTCAGAGAGAAACAAAGGTATATTCAAGGATGCTTTCTTAACTTTCTCGGAGACACCTACGATGCAGTATCTAAAAGGTACTCTTAATCAAAGGAGAATCCAGTTAAGCCAAGCAGAGTGGGGGTATTCAACTAATCTTAAGGCCACATTTGACCTTATCCTAGACAGTGCAGTTAGAAACAATCTACCAGAGTCTGAGATGCCAACTAAACTTCTTATCATATCTGATATGGAGTTTGATGAGGCAGACAGCAACAGAACAAACCTAGATATGATAAGAGACAAGTATTCTAAAGCAGGATACAATATGCCTCAGATCATATTCTGGAATGTTAATGGTAGACCAGGTAATGTTCCTGCTAACAACACTGATAAAGGTGTAGGTATGGTGTCAGGGTTTAGTCCTTCTGTACTGAAGTCCATATTAAAAGGACAGGTGTATACACCTGAACAATTAATGTTGGATACAGTTGATATTGCGCGGTATGCTCGTATTAAAGTTGACTAGTAGTCAACACTAGAACTCTCTTCGGAGAGTTCTTTTTAACCTCATAGAGAAAACCGGTGATATAATGTCGCCGGCTCTTCCAAGGGCAACGGCGCCTTGATTGGTGCCGACCCTTTTACAATCCTAAAACAAATAACATGAATCAAATAAGAAACAAAATCAAAAATCTATTCAAAAGAAAACCAAAGAAAAAAGTTTTGAATAACAAAATCAATTGTCAAGTAGTTGAGATTAATGAAGAGGCAGACTGCATAGCTGATGCACTTGGTATATCTGATGAAAGAAATGTTTACCTAATAAAATTTGTATTAGACGAATTCTCTAAGCACACTGATATGGGCAAACTTCTAGTAAAGTGTAGCCAAGAATGTGTACATCCTAATGAGCTGGCTCTTGTATCCTACTTGGCAGCGATAAGACAAATAGAATCTACTAATCCATTTTTAAGAATACAATTTCTAAAACCAGAACTATGAAGAAAATAATATTAATAGTATCAATCCTCGGAACAATCACAAGTTGCAATTTAAAAAAATTAACCTCAATCTACCATGTAGATAGTTGCCCAGACTGGACAAATTGTATTGTCAATCCAGCCAACAAAGAATACGTAGAAGAAGTAGCTTTCAACTTAAACATTAGACCTGAACAAGTTACTCAAGAACAATTCAACTCTAGATATTTAAACTAGTGGGTGAAAAACCTGGTAGGATTTTCACGATTCATGTTCTCCTACCAGGACACCTATTCAAAAAATTAAAACAATGAGTAATAAAAGTGTGACTGTGAGCTTAAAGGCAAGTGATATTAAACAACTGTTAATCAAATCATTAAACACTAGTAACAAAGACATGTTATTGGATACAATCATTGATTATCTATCTGATACAGAGAAAGGTCTCGAAGCTATTTATAAAGTATCACTAGGTATTACAGATGTATTTGCTTATAAGATTTTAGACAAGGTTTGGGTGCACAAGTATGCTTTATCTACCTATATGGTTAATGAAGCTACTATGAAAGAGAAAGGTTTATGGAAAGATGATCATATCCTATGTGAGATAACAGATATAAACCCTAAGAAAACAGAACCTTATCAGTTAAAGTTTACATACTACGACAAACCAGATTCAGAACCAAAGATCTATGAACATAATAGAGCAGGTGAAGATAGAATACTAGAAAAGTATGAGGATGATATCCTATTCTAGATATTAGATTACCAATCCCGCAGGTAATTTGATTCTTCTATGCTATAATAAACTAGTAGCAATAGATTGTATCTCAATTAGTTTAACAACAATCAATTTAAAAATCAAAAATTATGAACTCAAAAGTAAAAGTAACTGCAGATGCAGCCGGCAATGTAATTGTAACTTCAAAGAACAACCCAGAATTTGGATATATCCGTGTAGAACAGGATAGAATGGTAATAGATGAGAGAGGATTCGCAAGACGCAAAACAGTTAGCGCCTTGATCCCAGGCACAGTAAGTGATTTAAAATCTTTTGGTTGGACCAAAGGTGCCGAGGTTAGTGGTAAGATAGTTATTAAGGAGCAAACAACTCCATTTAATAGCAAAGATCCAGAACGCGATTATAAAATTGCAGGTAAAACAGGTATAGTTTGTTGCCTATATGGTGAACCAATCTATCGCAAATTGTTTTATAGTTTAGATGCTAATGCTTCTGATGTAGTAATCGCTCATGATAATGGCGAAGCTATCAAAGCTGCTTATGCAGAGCTATCCGAACAGGAAGCTAAGCAAGAAGAGTCTAATCTTACTCTGTAAAATAGATATGAAAGATAAGTGTGGGGGTTAAAATCCTCACACTTATTTTTTTTGTAAGCCGTTACAGCGATGATCCAATGAATAAGTTAAATTCTAAACAACAACAGTAATGAATAATCAAACAACAAACAAAGTAGAAACATTAAAACAAAGTGTACTAGAGTATCAGGTAAATCCGCCGGGCTACAAAGGAGTAAGATATCAAATCAAAGAGAACGACTTTCTCAATAGTCATCAGAACTTTTTATTTCACAGAGCTATGTATGGGTTGAGCATCTATACCCAAGAAGAAATAAATAGTATGAATTGGGAGAAGAGAAAGAGAATTATCAAGGTTCACAAGAGAACACAAGCAGTATTAAATCAATGGAAACAAGAGATACTTATTAACATGAGCAACGCATTGTTTAGTAAGTATTTTGGTAGGTCCCCTTTCACACAAACATTATTATCCTTGTATAGTAATACTGAAAAAGATTTTAAGTGCACACTAGATTTTAAATCTTTCAAAATAACTAAGAGTATGATTGTGAAAAAGTTATTTGAAAAAGGCATCTTTCCTACAAATTTTTATCAACTTAACCAAGAAGTAACATGCAAGTAGAATTTATTTTAAATGGAGGTGTATCATGTATACTATGTCCAGAATCAGAAGCTGAAGAGGCTCTGTTAAAACAATTGATGAAACAAGAGAATGATCTTATTGAGGCAAGATCTAGCATAATGATTATGAACAAAACATTTAGGAATGCTTTGGTCATAACCAGAAAGGGCCATGCTAAATCAGCATTAGATAATAATGATCAAGCTCAAGAAGAAACTGTGTGATGGGTGTAGGTTAGAGAAACCTATATGGAAGAATGATGGGGGAAAAAGATTTTGCAAGCAGTGCTGGAGTGCTCATTCAGCTACTACTAGAACCAAACCAACGGCTCAGCAAAAAAAGATTCCCCCTAAATCTTCCAAGAGAATAACACAAGATAATTTATACGGAAAAAAGAGAAAACTTTTTTTGACTGCCCACTCTATTTGTAAGGCCTCAATACGCGGAGTGTGTAACGGTGCAGCCTGTGATATCCACCACATGAAAGGTAGAATAGGAGATCTATTTCTAGATGAGACCTATTGGTTGCCAGTGTGCAGGGCTTGTCACTATTGGATAGAGATGAGACCTGAAGCAGCAAAAGAATTAGGATTTAGTATTAACAGATTAACAAAATAATTATGGGATATATAACAATAACAACAGATGTAGATATAAGTTTGGATGATATACAAGATTCGGATATTCTAGATATAATAGAAGATAGACTTGATACTTATAAGAGAAGAAAAAATGATTTAGCTCATTCAAGTCTTATATGGGATATTAAGGAACTAATTGAAGATCAAACAGCTTCATCAGAATCTGATAATAGAAATATTGATGATGAATCTCTATTAGGAGAACTCAAACTTGAAGTATGTAAAAAGCTTATGAGCAAGTATAGTCTAGAACAATTAGAAACATTTTTAAATAAGTAATATGGGACAGTATGGAAAATATTTTGTATATTTGACCTATGAAAAGACCAAAATTATATACAATATGGTGTGCCATAAAGTCCAGATGTTTTAATAAAAATCTTAAAACTTACAAATACTATGGAGGAAGAAACATAACAATATATGAGTTATGGAAAAATAATTTTTCTTTATTTAAAGATTATGTTTCTTCTTTAGAAAATTATGATGCTTCAAATGTTTGCAGAAACGGAATAACTCTAGATAGAATAGATTGTGACAAAAATTATGAACCAGGTAATCTACGCTGGGTAAATATGGAGTTACAATCTAGAAATAGAAGAAAAAAAAACAACTCTAAAAGCAAATATATAGGTGTATCTGAAGATAAAAGTGGTATAAGATTAAAAAAATGGTCTGCTAGAATTACTATTAATAAAAAGACTATAAGAATAGGAAGGTATCATACCCAGGAAGAAGCTAAACAAGCAAGAGATCAATATATTATTGATCATAATCTAGAAAATTTTATGTTAAACAATTAAAACTTAGAAATCATCGGACAGTATTATAAGGCAGTAAACTTAGACAATATGGAGCATGTGTCTTCATATGATTATGAAAATGGTGCTAAATTAATGGAGCACAGTTACATAGGTAACAACTTTGTAGAAGCTGTAGAGTTTCTACTGATAAATGATGGTGAAGATAAAGGTAGATGGGCAAACTCTAGAATAGTATGGGCAGGTGACTATGCTGATCCTGAAGAAGATGGGGAAACTATCTATGATAAAGTGGAAGGCAATGGTCTCAAGTTCTTGATAGAGGGTGTACCGGAGAATTATCCCTACCTGGTTAACTATGACAAGAAAGAGTATGTAGATAAAAGAAAATGCCCACAAGATAAAGATGGCTGGACAATACACCCACTCCCATTACTAACCTGTGAGGGTAACGGTAGAGGTGGTGGAGATTACCGTAATGATAATGATTATGTAGGAACATGGTCAAGATGTGTAGTCAATCTAATGAAAGAGATACCCGAGGGATTTACAGAAATAACTCCTAACTTTGTATGATAATCGGAGCTAGTGAGCTAGGTTGGTGTTTTTACTATCATCTCCATGCTCCACAACACTTTATGCAATGACAACAATACACGAGCTACAGCAAATACTATGGGTTACAACTCCTCACGGTGATGGCATAGTGCTATTTATAATGGACTATGGTATGCAAAACAACACAGTATGGGTTGTGGCTCTTGAAAAAGACGGTGCTATCAAGCACTATGACAGCAATCAAATAAAACTTTGTTATAACAACACAATTAATATTAATACCAATGGGTAGAATGAAAGATTTATCTCTAAAATTTATTGGATATGAAGTGACAGGTATTGCTCACTTAAGTTTATGGGGTGGTGGAGAAGGTACCATCAGAATGAGTTCTTGTTTTATACACAAGGATGAGTTATCTTCTAATAGAATGAAAACTTGTGTAAATGACAACGGCTTTGGTTGTGAAAAAATCACATCTGCTAAGCTAGACATCTACAAGGTATACGGTGAGCCACCATACTACAAACAATTTGATAGAACAATAGAGTTAAATGAACAACAATGCTTCGATGGAATGCGAGGTATATTCACAGAATGAATAAAACAAGAGACATAATACAAAAAGAAGCTTTAGATGCACTATTACACAAAAGAAAGGCGGGTATAGCGGTGTCTATGGGGGTAGGGAAAACGCTTATAGGTCTAAAGCATATGGCTGCGCAGCATACAGAGTATAGCAGGTTTCTAGTTGTAGCATCTAAACAAACAATACTCAAAGAGTGGGTATCAGAAGCAAGTAAACATGGATTAGATTATCTAATTCCTCATATCAGTCTTACTACATATAGATCTTTAGGAAAACAAAATCTTAATTATAATGTAGTATATCTAGATGAGTGTCATTCGCTATTATATTCCCACAAAGAGTGGTTAGATAAATATACCAACACTATTGTTGGTTTAACCGGTTCTCCACCAAAGTACTCTGAATCAGAAAAGGGTCAAATGGTGGAGGATTATTGTCCAATTGTATACAGTTACAAGACTGATGACGCAATTGATGATAAAATCTTAAATGATTATAGAATAATTGTTCATAAGATTCCACTAAGCAAAGTAAAAAACATAAGAGTAGAACTAGCTAAGTCTACATTTTATAACTCAGAAGAAAGTGATTATAATTATTGGTCTACCAGGGTAGAAAATGCCAAGAATAGAAAAGAAAAACAGATCATGAGTATAATGAGGATGAAAGCTATGATGGAGTATAAAAGCAAAGAACAATTAGCAATAAATCTTTTGAGAGAAATTGATGACAAGTGTATCCTATTTGCCAATACACAAGAACAAGCTGATAGATTATGTGCTTATAGCTACCACAGCAATAATCCTGTATCCGATGAAAATCTATTCCTATTTAAGCTAGGTGAGATTAATAAGTTATCTGCTGTATTACAGCTAAACGAGGGTGTAAATATACCTAATCTAAAACAAGGTATCATTATGCATGCTTATGGTAACGAGAGAAAATCGGCACAAAGGATTGGTAGATTACTAAGGCTTAATCCAGATGATGTGGCTACGGTACATATACTATGTTATCAAAACACAGTTGATGAAAAATGGGTATCTTCAGCTCTTGAAACATTTGATGAATCAAAAATAACTTACAAAGAATCATAACATGGAAACAGAAGAGTTAATAGACTTGCAAATAGAGAAAGAAATAGAAGAAGCTTTGAGCACGATGAAACAAGATCAATACAAAATATATTTAATAAATGATGATCACAATAGTTTTGATCATGTTATTGAAGTATTGATGCTTGTTTGTAAACACGAGCCAATTCAAGCTGAACAATGCGCACTCTTAACACATCACAAAGGAAGTTGTGAAGTAAAAGTTGGTCCACTTGAAAAGCTTATTCCTATCTACGATGGTTTAACAAGTAATGGTTTAACAGCTAAAATTAACAAGTAAAATGAGTTACAAATTAGCTAAAATACAATCTGAATCAAAGGGTAAATGTTTACCTGGTCATAGTCATGTTTATGAAATAATTAAAGGCAGTGGTGCAAATAGTTATACTCCTAAATGGAAGTGTAAAATTTGTGGTAACATTGTAAAATCTAACTAATTATTTTTAAATTTGCTATATGCCAGTAACATCATTAGAAATAGTAGACAAAACCATTAAAAAAATCCAATTCATAACTACTAGCATAGATGATCTACTAGAAGTAGAAATATATCTATGCGGAGAAAATTGGAATCCTATTATGAAAATAGGAAGATCTATTGACGATAGATCTGAAGAAGATTTCCACAAGCAACTGAGAAAAGATGCATCAGAGAAAGGACAATTAGTTAAAAAATATTGTACCGATCCTGAGTGGAATCCTGATTTTAACCCTGATTTATATGAAAACATACTTCCGAGTGATTTGCCTTGATGCAAGTAACAAGCCCAATGATATACCTAATAGTAAGTGGGTAAAAAAAGATGAGATATACACAGTAATCCGAGTAGTAAAACTGCCTCTTCAAAACATGGCCATTGGTTATGAACTAGAAGAAATAGATCTCAAAGACTGTTTTCCTTATCAATTTTTTAGCTCTAATAGATTTGGTATACTCTTGAAAGATGATCAGTGGGCTGAAGAAGTTTTATCTGAGATATTAGAATGCGCAAAAGAAGAAGCACAATTAGTATCTGATTTAGCATGATTTTAAAAGTAATCTCTCCGGGGCGGATCATTACAATGCACACTCTTGTCGGAGTGTGAGCTCAAGTTGAAGGATATCCATGTTATTATTTACCAACCCGGTGAACCTTGTGGTTTGATTAATAGTAATTAATATAGAAAGTCGTGATCCCTTAAATTCATAGCGGCGATGGATATCAAAGACTGACAACTGGGAAAGACCAGTATTTTTTTAATCACAATAATTTTACCAATGACAACATTTAAAGATTTAGTTAAAAATAATATTGAAAATTTAGAATCAAGAATTATAACTTTAGGAAAGGTTTATGCAAATGAAAAAGATCCTATAAAAAGATCTCAGCTAAGTAATGAAATACAAGATCTTGTTAATACTATGAACAAGCAAACCAAAGTGTTTCTAAATAGATAGCCTTGATAAAAGTTATCAATCATAAGGGTATAGAGTTATGTGTAGGGGATAAAATAAAAATCATATCTGATAAGATAAACAATAGAACTCTAGTTACAGTAGAACTTAATGAGATAATAACTATATCAGCTTTTTCAGATAATGGTAAGATCCTCTACCACCACAACTCACTAGCCCTACCAGTAAACTCTGATGTTTATTTAAAATTAGAAAACAATTATGAATAAATTACTTGTAATATTATTTATAGGAATATCATTGTCTTTCAATGATGGAAATAAGATTCAAAAGATAATCAACCATGCTAAGTGGCAATCAACACAAGATGTTACTTATGATGGTAGATATATGAGAATAAGTTATCCCGGAGGCGATGTTCCTCCTAACATTGGTGTTTGTACCGATGTGATAATAAGAGCTTATCGCTCTGTAAATATAGATCTACAAAAATTAATACACGAAGATATAGTAAACAATCCTGGTGTATATAATGTAAAGAAAGTAGATAGCAATATTGATCACAGACGAGTTCCTAATATGAAAAGGTTCTTAAAGAGGAAAGGTGCTCAAAAATCTGTTACATATAATGAATCAGATTATCTACCAGGTGATATAGTATTTTGGAATGTAGCTGCAGGGCATGTAGGTCTTGTAACAGATGTAAAAATACCAAATACAAATAGATACCTAGTAGTGCATAACATAGGCGCTGGTCCTCAGATAGAAGATTTTTTATTTAGAGCTCAAATAGTTGATCACTATAGATGGTTCAATTAAAAATTTAAAACTATGAAGAAAATAAAAACCTTCTACACACCTAAGCAAGTGTGCCATGATATGGATGACTCTTTCTCTAAGAGTCCTTTAAAACCATATCTGTTGATGAAGAAAATTAATGAAGAAGGATACGCTGATTGCTTTGATATTGAAGATAAGTTTAAACCAATAAAGAAAAAAGATTTTTTATTAGCTCACACTGAAGAATATGTAAATAATGTTTTCAACAAAGAAGGTAATTATAGTAGCAACTCATTACCCTGGAGTAAAAATCTTGTAGATAGTTTGCACTATACTACTGGTTCCCTACTAGCAGCAAAAGAGTGGGCTATTAATAATCCAGAAGACATATGCTTTGCTCCTATATCAGGTATGCATCATGCTAAACCAACAAGTGGTTCAGGTTTCTGTACTTTTTCTGGTCAAGTAATATCAGCTAGGAAGATCTATAAAAAGTATAAACTATCAGGTGCTTATCTAGATCTAGATGGTCACTATGGAAATAGTATAGACGATAGTTATAGCTTTGATCACAATATAGTAAAAGCTATACCAAAAGATTGTAATATAAATCCTAGAGGAGTCAATGCAAAATACATAGAAGATTTCCAAAACAAGTTAAACAATCTACAAAAAAAGATTCTTAACAATGAAGTTCACTATGTTGTATTTGCACACGGAGCAGATAGCCATGAAGATGATGACTTAGGAGGTAGTCTTGATACTAAGCATTGGTTAATGGCCGCAGAGGTATTTGCTAATTGGGTAAATGATACATCATCAAAATTAGGAAAACCTTTACCGGTAGTCTTATGTCTATTTGGAGGATACAGAAATAATAACTATGACTTTGTACTTGATTTACATTTAAAATCTTTATTGAAGTGTAGAGAAATAATTAGAAACAATTAACTATGAGCACTTTTACAATTGACTTTGCAGAACTATGCTTTTTAGCAGAAGCTTGTATGCCGCCTAGAAAAATAGTAGAGACTATGTTTTGGCAAAAGCTTACAAGGAAGTATTACAATGTAATGACTCCTGAAGAAAGAGATAAATTATTTGAATATATGTGGAGAAATGATGTATATAGAGAAGTACTTGAAACAGAACAAGATATTAAAGTATTTCACGCAAGATTCAATCCTCATAATCAATACCAAGTAGATACAAATTGTGATGGTGAGCACAACTCTCATCACACTTTTTTACTGGATGGTAAATACTATACCAATATTGGTGCTAGTATCAATGAAAATTATATAATTAAAATAACAAAACTATGACAACAATTTTTTATTTAATGACTCTTATATTCTTAGGTTATGAATTATGGTCAATTACTCATGCTAAGGTATTTGGTGAACTAGTTTATGGTCTAAGACAATATAGAGAAGATAAAGCAATAACACCAGAGCTTATGAATGGTTGTGTAATAGCTTTTATCAGTGGTCTTTATATGTTGTGGGCAGTTGCCGGATTATTTTCGAGTAATGGTAAACTATTTTTATTATTAATATTAATAGGTGGTTTTAGTAATGGTTTGAGGACAATGTTTCCAAGACAATCAACTATTATCATTGCTATAGATGCCTTTATATGTTTAGTAATACTATGTGTAATTTTTATTAATCACTTTATTTAAAAATACTGGGTGAAAAAAGGCTAGTAGGTTATTCATTGTCGTGATCCTACTAGTCTACACCCAGGCAATAATAAGCATGAAACATAAAAAGTATTCTATGTTCCAATCTATTCAAGAATTGGAGGCTAAGATATTTGAGTTGGCGGAGCTCTATTCTACTACGGATAACCCAGTCTTTAAAAACATTATAAATAATGAAATAGAAGCCGCTCAAATAGCAATGAGAATTAAAACAAAAGAAGTTATAAAACAATATCACATTAAAAGAGATGGAACAATCAATTAAATCGCTATTAAAAATAGTAATCGTATCTCTATTGATTATGGGATATATAAGTTGCATAGTAAACTTTATATCCTGTGATTTTAGAGAACCATTTAAAGCAGAGACTTTCTATGGTATAGGTATATTCACCGGACTAGGTATAATATTAGGATGGTTTAACTTTGGAAAATAAAACAATATGAATGAATTTATATGTAGTGTATGTGGTACTAAGTACCGCTCACCAGAATTAACACCACCTCCAGGAATAAAGTGGAGTGATGGTCATGTATGTACACCTAAACCTGTAGACAATGGAAAATGAGTTTAACCAAGAGGAGTGGAACTCTAAGATAAGAGAAGCTTCAGCAAAATGGTTTAAAGATAATCCAGATTACAATCCTGGTTTTAACTATTATGATTCAGGAGAAATAACAATACCTGGAGATAGTCAATACTACAGAGTACCAATGGATATGTGGTATGATTACCATGATGCTAAGTATAACACTAAAATGAACAGAACATGAATAAAGAATTTGTAACATATGAACAAGCTCTAGCTCTTAAAGAGCTGGGGTTTGATGAATCTTGTATGGTTTATTATAATAAAAGTAAAAAACTTCATTTTGATAAGTATACTACAAGCACTTGGTCTTCAACTTGTGTTGCACCACTCAAACAACAAGCCTTCAGGTTTTTTAGAGAGAAGCATGGTATGCTAGGTTGTATTGAATTTGTAGAACCTGAATATGGTGGTGATTATGGGTATAAACTATACTATAAACCAGGTCATCTATATATTGATCACTGGAATAAAGGTTTTAAAACCTATGAAGAAGCAAAACATGCTTGTTTAGATAAACTAATTGAAATAACTAAAAACAAATAATATGGAAAATAACACACCAACAGCAGAAGAAATAATAAGTATTGTAGAAGCCACTGTAGCAGCATATAGTAACAGTCCTGTTTGGTATAAGACAGACATTAAAAAATATATGATTGAATTTGCTAAACTTCATGTAAAAGCAGCACTTAAAGCTGCTGCAAAAAGTGCAAAGTTTAGTCTTGAAAGTGGTAAAGGAGAAGTACACTTTGATGTTTATCCATTAACTAATATTAAGTAACATGCACATATTTAATTTTGCACTATACACATTAATACTAAGTCATAATCCATGTGATATATTCAAGTATTATCAAGTATCAGAGATGCACGGTCTTAACCTTGCAGATTGTGAAAAGCACACCAACAATACAGAACAAGCTTACATAGCTGGTTGGTGTAATCTATCTCCTAAAGATAATAAACCATTTGTGTTTATCAACCTAAGTAGATGTACAGATGATGTAGTAACCACAGCAACTGTGTTCCATGAGATGATGCACCTAGCAGGTATTGAGTATGAAGGTTGCTGGGATTCTGATGAAGAGAACATGATAACCTTTGCAGAGAATGAGACCTATAAAGTAGTAGAACTAATTAAACAGAAAAAGTAGTATGAAACTAATAACAGATAATGCTTTTGACAAAGCTTGGAAGAACTCATGTCCTACTTGTGAACCACAACAAGTTAATAGAATACTCTGGTTTAGAGAACAGTGTCATACTTGTGAGCAGCAAGATTTAAAATATGAGAAACAAGAGTTAAAAAATGCACTAGCTCTATTAAGATACATGAAAGGAGTAGAAGATGCATTACACGGTAGAAAAAATAACTAAAAACAATTGACTATGAAAACACCTGAAGAATTGGAAAAGTTAGCAGATGAGAAATACTTAGAGAAAGTAGAAGATATAAATAATTCTACTATAAGAGGATTTATAGTATCTGCTGTCAAAGGTGGGTTTGTTGAGGGATATCAACAATGCCAAGAAGATATGGCTGATAAAGAAGCTCAAGACAAAATTAAAGAACATATTTTAAACCATGCAAATAACCAATCTCCAGAAGATAGGCTTGAAACTGAATTAGCGGCTAAGAAATACACAGAGGAAGATTTAGAAAATGCTTTTAATAGTGGTAGAGGGTATGGTGTACCTGATAATATAAAAGATTTTAACTCATTCATCAAATCACTAAACAAAAAAGACTAATATGAAAACAAAATTATTAATAGCAACAGGTAATGGATGGCACACTGAAGATGGATTTGAAATAGATCTACCTTTTATGCCACATATAGGTATGCAAATAAAACTTAATGAAAAAAATATGGAAGAGTGGCAAAATATGCTATATAGATCTAAATCATTTAGTGAGTATGCTGAAGATTATGGATTTGGTAGTAATGTAGAAGATGTATGGAAATTAACAGCAGGACAATGTAGAAAAATATTTACTAATGGTCGCAATACAAAAAGAATACCTTATTTTAGTATAGAGGATGTTTTTCTTGTTGATGCTTTATATTTTAAACAAGGAGAAAAGAATAAAGATTCTGATGTATTATATGTAGTAATGTCTAATAGTCTTTAATAAACATGGAAGATAAAGTAACTAGAAACTAAAAATTATGATAATACTAAAATACATAATACTGAGCCTATTAGGTTTAACACTTGCAGTTTTGGTTATAGCAGGTTTATATATAGTATGGTTTAAGATGCTACCAGATATTTATAAAAACATTAAAGAAACATGGTTGAAAAAGTAACTAGAAAGTCTATGCTCATCAGACCTAGTGGCAAAGCTGAGTATATAAGACAGTGGACTGAACTACATGATGAGATAATACCATGGAATAAGATTAGGTATATATTTTAAAACTAAAACAATGAAAATCAATTTAAAAAATCACTCAAAAGATTTGTTGCAGCTTTTAAAGCTGAAGAAGGATTTGATTAGTAATCCTGAGTTAAAAAAATATAGTAAACTAATAGGAAAAGTTATACATCTATATGAAGAAATAGAAGTTGATACAGAATTATCTGGCGAGTGTATACTAGAACTAGATAAACCTAGACAAGAAGCTATAGAAGAAAGAAATCACATGTTAAGTTTTATAAAAGAAGAAGATGACTAAAGAAATAAGAAACAATGCTATTGCTGTTTACATGAGTGATACAAGAAAGAATCTTAAGTATGATAAATCTTGGGACTGGTTAATACCAGTGTGGTCAAAGATAAGAATGGAGATGTCTATAGCAACTGTTGTTAATGCTGTAAGTTGTATTGATATAAATGATATAGATAAGTTCTTTGAGATTGTATCAAACACAGCTATAATCTGGTGTAATCAGAACAAAATAAAACTACAATGAGTAATAAACACAACATATTCCATGGTCAATTTATACCAACTGAAAGTGGCAGCCTTGTGCCTGCTACAAAAGCTACGGCAATTAGGTTTGATGAGTTTAAAAAATCTTTGGACTATAATCAAAAGGTAGAGGTATTTATGGAAGCTGATGTAGATAATGCTACGGTTCCTCAAATAGCTAAGATCCATGTATGCATTAGAGAACTATCTATGTATACAGGTGAAAGCTTTGAGGATACAAAGCTTCATATAAAGAAACATGCTGGTTTGTGTGTAGAAAAGAGTTTAGATGGTAGCAATTTTCTAATCTGTAAATCTTTTGCAGATTGTAGTAAAGATGAATTAGCGTTAGCAATAGAAGCTATTATACAAATAGGTGATGAGTGTGGAATCAACTTTCGATAACATTAGCTTTTTCTTTTAATGTTCTAAGAGCTTCTTCATTTAAATCTTTTGGATCAATCTCAAACTCTTTATCAACATAAAGATTTTGCTTCTTAGCTTGAGATTCTATCTCAAAGATAAGAGCATGAACAGTTTGCATATTGTATTCAAACTCATTAGCAGCGGGCTCAGAAGTTTGCATCTTTCTATATGCTTCTTCTACTTCCTCTTTGCTTTTGTTAACGATAAGACTAAAAGCTAAACTTTGAACACGAGCTACAAATTTACCAGGTATCTCAAGTTTTACAATCTTATCATTCTCTAGTATGGGCATCTTTATTTTCATGCTCAAATATAAAAAATTTATTATAAACATAAAAAGTTTAATATGAAAACTTTAAACAATGTAAATTTAAAAGAAGTACAAATGAAGCTTTATGAGAGGCTTAAGCCATCAGGATGGGGACAGCAGCTCAAAGGTTTCTTACTAAGTGATGATTTTTATTCTTTACTTAATAAGTTATTAGACCAAGCAAATGATCAGAAAAGATTTACTCCTACTATGAAGCAAGTCTTTAGAGCTTTTGAAGAGTGTCCATATGATAAACTAAAAGTTATTATAGTAACCCAAGATCCATATCCCTACGCCGGGGTAGCAGATGGTATAGCATTTTCTTGTAGCAATACGGGTAAGATAGCTGCATCTTTAAAATATATCTTCAAGGATATAGAAACCAATGTGTACTTAGATGGCTATGAGTGGAATCCAGATCTAGCTAGATGGTCTAATCAAGGTGTACTTATGTTAAATACTGCGCTTACTACTACAATAAATAAAGTAGGAGAGCACTATGATATATGGACTCCATTTATACAGTACTTGTTTGATATAATTACTACAAAGAATCCTGGATTAGTATATGCTTTTATGGGTAAGAAAGCTCAGGAGTGGATAAAACAGATACCTGAAAATAATATTTTGTTAAGTTGTAGTCACCCTGCTTCAGCAGCTCACTCAGAAAAAGAGTTCTGGGATAGTGGTGATATCTTTAACAGGATTAATGACGCAACACACAAACAATTTAATACTCAGATTGTTTGGTAGTTATCTCATAATGGATAAAAACAAAAGACCTCCTAGTAGTATAGTTGTTGATCCCCAACCTATTGTTAGGAATGTTCTTTGTGTTGTTAAAGATTTTACATCATTGGTTAATGATTCAATAGTAGATTCCTTTTCTTTTATAATATGGTCTTTTAAAAAGTGTTGATTATTTAAGTGATAAATCTCGTCTTGTTTCTCTTTTATTAACTCTTCTCTATTCTTGATTTTAAAGTATGCAACATTTAAAAGAGTATCACAAGCTTCACAATCTGTTAAGATTGCTGCAAGCTTTTGAAGTTCAGCAAGATTATAACACTTACTTGTATCGGATTTCTCTTTTGATTGCTGCGCGGATAATTGAGTCAAGCTCATCAGGAGTAGCAGCAGTAAGAATAAATTTGATTTTTTCACGAGTTTTATGTTTAATTTGAGGTTCAAGTCTACATACACTGTCATATGCTAACTCTAATTGTTCTTGTCTTATATGGCTAGAGTCAATTCTTTTTTGTAAATATGCAATTGAATCTCTTAAAGCTTTTTCTCTGCCGGTATCAACAGGATTAGTTTTAATTTTAAAAGACAAATAGATTATAACACCTATTAAAGAAGCAATGATAACAATGTTAATATACTTTTTCATTTAGCTAATGTACAAAATTAATAATAAACAAATCAAAAACAAATGGATCTTTTAGACGAAAAAGAAAAAGAGATAATGGATAAAGAAATAGAAGATTTTCAAAATCAATTCTATAAGACACATGGTATACATCTACTGGTTTCTTATAGAGTAAAGAGTATGAAATCTTTAAGTGTAACACTCTCGGAATTAGATACTATGATAAAGGATGACGCTAAAGAATATTATCCTGAGCTAGTTGCTGTTCATCCAAATTTCACAAGAGAGAAAACCAGAAATGGTATGCTAGTTACTTATAGACAAATGCTTCATTACCTTGCTCGAGAATCTGGATATACTTTAACATTCATCGCAAAGTATTGTGGGTTTCATCATGCAAGTGTTATCCATGGTTGTAAAACTGTAGAAGATTATCTGATTATCAAAGATAAAAAAGTAGTTGAAATATTTAATAGAATAAAAAATGAAATCAAAAACAGATATGGCTATGATGGATATGTTCAATATGATAATAGAAAAAGAGCTGAATCCTAATCAGTTCTTTGTTCTATATTGTATTCAACATTCTATATCACCTAACAATGTAAACCTTCATCAAGAACTAAGACACCTACAAAACACTGAGTTTCTTGATCAAGAAAATAAGTTGTCACCTAAAGCTATAAGTACTATAGCCAAGGTAGAAAGCTTCTTCAAAATACATAAGAAGAAAACTAATAATCAGCTACTAGGAAATGAGTATCTTAAAAAGATACAAGAATACAATGAAGTATTTCCTAAGAAGAAAGCTGGTAGTGGTAAGTATATGAGAAGTAGTCCTAAGAATCTAGAAGCAAACTTTAGATGGTTCTTTGAAAACTTTTCATATAGTTGGGAAACAATATTAAAAGCTACTGAACTATATGTTCAAAAGCAAAGCGATGAGAATTATAAATATACTAGAACCTCTATGTATTTTATAAGGAAACAAGACTCTAGTAAGGTGGCTAGTTCAGATCTAGCTGATTACTGTGAGATAATAGAGTCTGGTGAAACACTTGAGAACAAAATAATATTTAAAGAAAAAGTAGTATGACGGAATATAAAACAGTAAACTTAGGAGAAAAGCTATTAGAAATTGTACAGGATGATTATCCTGAGAGTCCAAGAGAATGGGATAATCTAGGCACCATGGCTATCTTTCATAGAAGATATGAATTTGGTGATAAAAATATTCCTTTCTCATCAGATGATTTTAATAGTTGGTCTGAGATGGAGCAGCATATCTGGAACAAAGAAAAGGCTGGAGTATGTTTACCTATCTATATGTATGATCACAGTGGTATTACAATTAATACTACCGGGTTTAGTTGTCCTTGGGACTCAGGTCAAGTAGGATTTATTTATGTAACTAAGAAGAAATTAAAAGAAGAATATGGTAAAGTAAATGAAGAAACAATTTCAAGAGCAACAAAAGTTTTAGAAGGTGAAGTTGAAATAATGGATTTTTATATATCTGGAAATGTATATGGATTTAATCTATATAAAACATCTACATGTGATAAAGGTCACGAGCACAGAGAGTTAATAGATTCTTGCCACGGTTTCTATGGTGATGACTTTGAAGCAAATGGTTTGTTAGATCATTGTGATATAACAAATGATGAAAAAATGTTAGCATTAAGAGAGTTATAATAAAAAATTTTTTTATCTTTGCAAAACAACTCAATCCCCCTATTCAAATAATTTTAAAAATTAAACTTGATTAAAAAGTAAAGGGAATACTCACCTTATGTCTACAGAAAAAAAGAAGTCTTGGAAACAAGTTAAGGAATCTTATCAAGAGGCTCTTAACTACATGCAAGGTAGAAGAGATGGTACTATTAGTAGTATCCTTACACCTTGGAAAAAATTTAATGATGCCATTGAAGATGGTATACCTTGGAACTCAACCACAGTTATTGCTGCTAGGCCAGGTACAGGTAAGACACTAATCAAAGATCAAATTGTAAGAAGCGCTTTTGAATTAAATCCCAATGTTAATTTTAGAGTATTAGAATTTCAATTTGAAATGGTAGGAAGAGTTACAGCTATGAGAAGCTTCTCATCCTATTTAGATAGGTCCTACAAATATTTGTGTAGTGCTGATGGAAAAATATCTCAATCAGATATTAGTCTATGCTATGACTATGCAAAGAAAATGATTAGCTACCCTATTGATTTAGTAGACGAACCTTGTACTGTTAATGAGTTTCGCCAAATCATCGCTGACTACATGGAATCATACTCTATTCAAAAGAAGAATGATGATGGAAGTTTCAGCAGACAATACACCAAAACAATTATCACTCTAGATCACTCACTGTTACTACGAAAAGCAAGCTTTGAAAAAGACAAACATGATACTCTATTCGCACTCGGAGAAGCAATCACAGCATTAAAAAGAAAGTATCCAATAGCTTTTGTCATACTAAGCCAACTCAATAGATCCATAGATTCACCAGAGAGAAATGAAAATGGTAAGTATGGTAACTATATTTTGGATTCCGATATCTATGGGGCTGATGCCTTACTACAACATGCAGATACTGTAGTAGGTGTTAATAGACCAGGTAAACAAAATATCAGTGAATATGGTCCAGAGAGATATCTAATAACAGACTTGGATGTATTAGTGTTTCACTTTCTCAAGGCTAGGAATGGTGATACTCGTATGAGTTTTATGAAGGCTGAGTTTAGTAAGATGAGAGTCTCAGAAATGGATACACCACCTTGTATGGAAAGAAAAATAAACACAAAGTAAAATGAGCGGATTAAACACAATCGTAACACCCGAAGACAAGCGGGAAAGGTTGAAGTCTTTAAGAGATTTTCACCAACAAACTTTTGCGGAAATGGGAATACCAGATGCCTATTTTATTCCTAAGTTGGCTTATAAACCACCGGGGAAATTAGAAAAGCATATTGGTTTATTTACCAGTGAGATATCTAAAGGTATGGATATTTACACGGAGCAAGCTTCTGCGGATCTTATACCAGAGGATCCAGATAGAACTCTTTATAAATGGAGATATAATCCTAACTATAAAGAGGAGTATGAAACACTAGAGAATAATGGTACTACTAGGTATATGATACCTGTATCAGAATTAATCCTAGTTAAATCTTATACGCCAGAAGTATTGGAAGAAACAAAGTATAAACCTACTTTCTCTCCACCAAAAGATGTTTCAAACGGAATAGATTTACCCTTTTCTGATTTAACTATTAGAGATTTAGCAGCTATTTTGTTAAAGAAGCCTATCAGTAACAAGCTATGGTTGAATGATTTAATAACAAAATAATGGTAAACGAAGAAAAAAAGATCATGTTGCCTACTAAAAAGATAGAGGCACATACACAGAGTCCAGAAAATTTAATTATCTTTTCCAAGCCTAAAGTTGGTAAGACTAGTCTGTTTGCTCAATTAGATAATTGCTTAATACTAGATCTTGAAGGAGGTACTAAGTATGTAAGTGCAATGAAGATTGAAGCTAAAAGTGTAGAAGATATCAAAGAGATCGGAGAAGAAATAAAGAAAGCAGGTAAACCTTATCAGTATATTGCTGTAGATACAATCACAGCTTTAGAAGAGATGTGTATTCCATATGCTGAGATTATTTATTCTCGTACTTCTATGGGTAAGAACTGGTTTGCACAAAGCAAAGCTCAGTATGGTAGCATACTTAACTTACCTAACGGCGCAGGCTATCCTTATCTAAGAGAAGCTTTCACCAAGATTATAGAGTATATCAAGACATGGGCACCGAGAGTAATTCTTTGTGGTCATATTAAAGATATTCTTCTAGAAAAGAATGGTGCAGAGTTTACTTCTATGGACTTAGACTTAACAGGTAAACTAAAGAGGATAACAACTTCTCAATCAGATGCTATTGGCTACCTATATAGAAAGGGAACACAAAATATCTTAAGCTTTAAGACAAGTGATGAGGTATCTTGTGGTGCTAGACCAGAGCATTTGAGAAACAAAGAGATAGTTGTATCTGAAATGGTAGACGGAGAATTAAAAACTTATTGGGATAAAGTGTATATTGACTAACTAAACAAATAAATAATATGTTAAACACAAAAGACATCAAAACAGGAACAGGTGGGACACCTAAAGTATTACAACCAGGTAATCACAAAGTAACAATCAGAGCTATTGGATATGAAGATTTTAAATTTAAGCCAGGGGCTCTTCATATTGTTCTAAATCTAGAAGGTGAAGAACAAGACGGAGACTTCGAAGGCTTCTTCATAGACAAGAACAATGAATCTTTGGGTAGATACAAAGGTCAAGTTGGTAAAGTTAAAGCTAATGAGTATGCATATGCTGATGGCGTAACTAAAACAGGTATAGAAATTGGCAGAGATTCTGAGATATTAAAGTTTCTTAAGAATCTTTGTGTAGAAGTAGGCTGTGACAACTGGCTAATTGAACAGAATGGTAAGCATTCTACAATCCAATCTTTGATTGAGCAATTTAATAATGATGCTCCATTCAAAGACAAGTGGTTGAATACTTGTATTGCTGGTAAGGAATATCTTAACAAAGAAGGTTATACTAGTTATGATCTATTCTTTCCTAAGTATTCTAAGACTGGTATACCATTTGAATCTGCTGTTAAGAATAGTGGCAAGGTAGCTAAGTTTAATGAAAGAGATCATATCAAAAAGAAACCTGTAGAAAATGTTGCAGGGTTTGATGGAGACGGGGCAAGCTCTGGATCAAGTGTGAATAATGATTTCAAACTTTAGAATTATTTAATCTGTAAAATAAGGGAAGGCTATATGTCTTCCCTTTTATTTTTAACTATGTTAATAACTACATCAATAATATCAAAATTAAATGAGGTACCAAGAGAATGGGTATTTGAGTATTATCTAAAACTGGAAGAGAAGTTAACTGGTCAAGATTTAAAAATCAAATCTGTATTTAATCCTTTAGAAAAGAATCCTTCAATGTGTATATTCTATTCTCAAGTAGGTGGAGTATATAAGTTTAAAGATTTTTCTACTGATAAATCAGGTGACAGTGTATCTCTTGTACAAATGTTATTTAATCTATCTTCAAAGGGAGAAGCGGCGCATAAGATTATTCAAGATTATAATCAATGGTTGCTAGTAAGTAAAGATGATTATAATCTCAGAGAGTTTAAGATAAGAGCTAAATACAAGGTATCTCAATTCCTTACCAGGGGATGGAATAGTTTAGATAAAAACTATTGGTCTAAATATGGTATCGGTTCTAGAATCCTAGATAAGTATAGAGTAGTAGCCTTAGATCATTATCTAATGAGTAAAGAAGAAGATAATGAAACTAAGGAGCTAATGATTAAAGGTCAATATATCTATGGTTATTTTAGAAATGATGGAACACTGTATAAAATTTACCAGCCAAAGGTAAGCGACAACAAGTTTATTAAAGTTAAAGAGTATATACAGGGCACAGATCAACTGAGTTTCAATACAGATTATCTTGTAATATGTAGTTCTTTAAAGGATATGATGACTCTTATGTCTATGGGTATATCCAATGTAGAATGTATAGCACCAGATAGTGAAAACACTTTGATATCTGAGCATGTTATCCATTCCTACAAGGCTAGGTATAAGGGTATCTGTACACTCTTTGACAATGATGAACCGGGAATCAATGCTATGGCAAAATATAAATCTAAATATGGTTTGAATAGTGCACACTTACAACTAGAAAAAGATTTATCTGATGCAGTAGCAGCACACAAAATGGAAAAAGTAAGAGAAAAATTAATACCGTTACTACAAAATAATCTAAAGTATGAGTTGGTTATATAAAGGTACTGTGTTCAAAGATGAACATATACCAGATGGAGCTGAAGGATTTGTTTATATTATGACAGCAATCATAGGTAATCAATCTATATCTTATATAGGTAAGAAGAACTTTTATTCTACTAGGAAAAAGAAGCTTAGTAAAAAGAAACTATCTATAGATAAGAGAAAGAAAAACTATGAGAAAGTAAGCAAACTAGGTTATCATGACTACTATAGTAGTAATGAGGTTCTTAAACAAGCTTATAGAAGTGGTGCTGTAATTAAGCGAGAGATACTTAGAATATGTTACAGTAAAAGTGAACTAACATATCAAGAAGTAAAGCATCAATTTTTATATGAGGTCTTGGAAAAAAAAGAATTTTTAAATGGTAATATTCTCGGAAGATTTTATAAAGGAAAAATATAATGACAACAAAAGAAGAATTTGCAAAAGCTTTGTTTGATTTAAGGTCAAACAATATCAAAACTATTAGAATAGACTACTCCGGCGGAGGAGATAGTGGAGCTATTGATGATATAACATTTATTGATACAGATGACGATATAAGATCTATTTTACAAGATGATACTATTTCAGTAGTAGAAAATATATCATATAGAATGTTAGATGATATAGAAGACTGGTGGAATAATGATGGCGGCGATGGAACATTAATAATTAATGTTAATGATTTATCATATAATATAGAAAATAATATACGCTATACAGAACATCAGACTTATAATCATGATGGAGATGTATCTGAATATATAGAACAATAATGGCGCATCCATATGAGCATGCTAAATCCTCAGTAAAAAAATGGGGAGGCACAGAAGAAGATTATATTGATATACATAACTGGTTTGATGAAACTAAAGCATGGGTCGGCCACAGTAAACATAGAATGTTTCGCCACCACTCAGAGGGTATTTTTGAATCTGAAAAAATCTTTGGAACATATATAGTAAACTCTGCGGGCAAACGAGTTTATGTTAGATATATAGGAGAACAACATGTTAGAGAAGATTGTAATGGATATATACCAACCGCTAAAGAGTGGATTGATAATATCAATAGTCCAAAAGAGTGGATGCTAAAAACAATTAAAATAGAAGACTAATGAGAAAGAAAAAACAAACACTGGATTATGAAGAAGTATTAAAAATGTTAAACTCTAGCGATAAAGAGAGTTGTCTTTTCGGTATGGCTATTATTGATAGTGTAGACTTTAATCAAAACATAGTGTGTATTATGTTATTGTATAAGAACTCTACCTGTGAAAGAAAAGATTGGGAATCAGAGTTACCCCATATTGTGAAAAAGATAGTTAAGTTAAACGGAGATGAGAAGGTAACATATAATTCTATATTCAAAATGTTTAAGAGAATTAGTGTGCCTATGGATCAGATAGAGTTGTATATGAAAACTCTAAACTCTTTTATCTTAAGTGTATTTAAAGAGTCAGGATACGACTATATAGAAAGTATAACGGTTAAATTTAAAGAAGATGAATCACACGGAAAGCTTAGCGAAAGCAGCCAAGGAGTTGATGTTGGATGAACCATTTTATGGTTTGTTTCTCATCATGCTAAACAGAAAAATGAGTGAAGATGTGCCAACAGCAGGTGTTCACATTAGTGGGATTAGTTATAATCTACTAGTGAATCCTCAGTTTTGGGATAAGCTTACACTTAATCAAAAGAAAGGTTTATTGAAACATGAGCTATTGCATATTGGTTTCTTTCACCTTACTGATTATGAGCACTTAACTAATCACGAGATTAGAAATATTGCTATGGATTTAGAGATTAATCAGTATATCAAAAGAGATTGGCTACCAGAAGGAGGTATGTTTCTTGACACATTTCCTGAGTTAAACTTAAAACCTAAGATGGGTACTCTTCATTATTATGAGGAGCTTATGAAGGGAGCTAAGAAAGGTAACTGTTCTAATCTTAATAGCTTGCTTAAAGCAATGGGTGACGGTCAGGTAACTGTAAAGGTATCTGTAAATGGTGATGACGTAGACGCTAATTGTCCAGATCATGATTGGGAAAACCAAGAAGGAGAAGGCGGACTTAATGAAGCAGAAAGAAAGCTTCTTAACAAGCACACCGAAACTATATTAAAAGAAATAAAAGATCAAGTAACAAAGTCTAGAGGAACTGTGCCTGGAGAATTTCACTCTATCCTAGAAAAGATAGATCAATTTGAAGAGCCTAAGTTTGATTGGCGCGGATATCTAAGAAGATTTGCCGGCGGATCCTTAAAGACTTATACTAAGAAGACAAGGAGAAAATATAACAAAAGATATGAAGATAATCCTGGTCTTAAAATTAAACATAAGAAACATGTATTGGTAGCTATAGATACTTCGGGATCTGTAAGCGATAATGAACTAAAAGAGTTTATGCAAGAGATACATCATATCCACAAAACAGGATCTGATGTAACTGTAATACAAGCCGATACAGCAATTAGACACAAAGGATTATATGATCCTAAGAATGAGTATAAACTACACGGTAGAGGAGGAACAGATTTTGATCCTGTTGTAGATTATTATTATGAAAATCAAAGTAAATATTCTTGTCTAGTATATTTCACAGATGGTAAAGCGCCGTCTCCTGATAAGAAACCTGGCAAGATGTTATGGGTTTTATCTGAACAATCTAGTATGAATACCGATTTACCCGGAGCAGTAATTCAATTAAATTAAACAAAAAAAGTATGAGCAAAAATAATCAAGTAAGTTTGAATATCGATGAGTTAAAGAACTTTGTAACTCACATTGTAGATAATAATAGATTCCTTCAAGAAAGAGGAAAGAAACCAGTAGCCATCGAGGTTATTGGTGATTCAGGTATTGGTAAGACAACTTCTATTTTGCAATTAGCAAGTGAGTTGAATCTAAATTGTGTGAAATTAAATTTAGCTCAAATCGAGGAGCTTGGTGATTTAGTAGGTTTTCCTGTTAGACAATTTCAATTGTGCAAAGAAGGATCCGCTAATGTAGAACTTAAACCTGCTGTAGTAAGCAAACATGTTCCTGTTGTAAACAAGGTTAAGAAGAAACAGATAACTACTGTTACTGAATATGAAACAAGAATGGTTGAAGAATTTGAAATTAAGATTACTAAGAAACAAGTTCTAGAAGGTGGCAAGTTTATTACTAAGGAAATTGAAACTAAGATTCCTAAGATGGTAGAAAAACAAATACCTGTTGAGAAAGAAGTAGAAGAGGAAATCGAAGTAGATGAAATTGTAGAGGTTCCTGTTGCTGAAGTTCAAAGTACTACATCTGATTATGAATGCTTATGGATTGATGAGCAAGCTGTAGAAGAATATGTAAGACAAGGTTACAAGTTTACCGGTGAAAAGAGAATGTCTTATTGTCCACCAGAGTGGATTGCTGATAAGCAAGGTGGTGGTATCTTAATCCTTGATGACTGGAATCGTGCTGATATCAGATTTATCCAAGCTGTGATGGAGTTGGTAGATAGACAAGAGTATATCTCATGGAAGTTACCTAAAGATTGGCATATCATATTGACTGCTAATCCAGATAACGGAGACTACTTGGTTAACTCTATTGACACAGCTCAGAGAACTCGATTCATTAGTGTTAATCTAAAATTTGATATCGAAGTATGGGGTAAGTGGGCAGAGACAGAACAGTTGGATACTCGTTGTATTAACTTTATGTTGATGCATCCTGAATTAGTTACTCAGAAAACTAATGCTAGGAGTATTGTAACTTTCTATAACTCTATTAGTAGTATCAAAGATTTTGATAAGAATCTTCCTATGATCCAAATGATTGGTGAAGGTAGTGTTGGACCTGAGTTTACTACTATGTTTACTACATTTATTCACAACAAGTTGGATAAGATGTTAGATCCTAAGCAGATCTTGACTCATGATAATGAATCATATATTATTGGAGAATTAAGAAACACTGTAGGTAGAGATGATAACTATAGACCTGATATTGCTAGCACTCTTGCTACCAGGATTATTAATTACAGTATCTTCTATGCAGAAAAGAATACTATTAATCAAAAGATAATCGACAGGATTATTAAGATTGTAACCGATGAAGAAGCTTTTACCAATGACTTAAGATATCATTTGGTGAAGAAAATCTTGAATGGTAATAAGCAAAAGTTCCAAAAGCTTTTAGCTAACCAACAAGTTATTGAAATGTCAATGAAATAATTATGACCAATCCTAACTCTTCGACAACACTTCTCAATGGAGCAAGTGTTGTCTTAGATGAGGAGAGTGCTGCTAGCTTGATGAATATGTATTCTAGTTCAGATGCAGAGAATCATGTTGTAGCTCAAAACCTCATCTTAAAAGTAGACCTCAATGTTCCTATTAATTATTATTATTTGTATAGAATTGCTCGCAGAGGATATGCTGTAGCAGATAGAATGATTAATAGAAGAACAAAAGCAGGTAGAGAATTTGAAACAAAATTTAATACTAGAGTAGTAAGCAGTATGCCACTAGCTAGATTTCTATTAAAACTTAAAAATAATAATCTTTTATCAAAGGATGTAGTAGAAAAATTTAACAATGAAGTTGTTAAAGAAATAGAGAAACATTTAAAGAGTACAGTGTATTCTAAATTGTTTGATTTTAAACTTTCTTACAAGGAAGAAATAGGAAACATATTAGATGCTAATGATTTTGTAAAACTAAATTTTTAAAAATGTTACAAGAAATATTTAAAAATAAAATAGAGATCCATAATATGGATAATGATAATTCTGTTATAGAATTTGAAATAAAAAAGTGTTTGCCATTAGACGCTGTAAATAAACAGGAGCTAATAAAATTAATACAGCCTGTTAAGTATACCATATCTAAAGGGGACAAAATATATTTTCTACAAGGATGCGATGTTCCTAGATTTAAACTATCAACTCTAAAAGATGATATAGAATTTAGTATTAGCAAAACTGTTGACAATGCTAATGTAGTAGTATATTCTGAAAAGTTTGTAGATAAAATGTTTAAATTAGATTATGTTAGCAACTATGTTACCAAATATGAAATAACAACGTATGTAAGAGACAAGTTTAAGAATAATGAATCTGAGAGTGTTCAAAAATTTCTAAGTGTTTTAAATGATGAAAATACTATGGACATTGTAAGATTTTGGAACTGGAGCAAGTTTAGAGAAGTAAAACCTAATGCTTATCATAATAGTCAAAGAGTGTGGGAAGCTGATATTGAAGATCTTAAAACAATAGATACTATAAAAGCCAATAAGATTATTGTGCATCAAGATGATTTATTATCTAGAATAAACATTGTTAATATGACAGAAGAGATGTTCTTAGAAGCATGTAAAATGTTTAGATCAAAGGATCATAATAACCATGTATTAGCTATGGAATTAATGGCTAATTGTGATTATGATAAATCAGCATTGTATCTATTAGAATTATTTAGATTATTTGGTAGAGATGCAATTTATAATAGAAGAGAAAGAAGCCATGTTAATTTTAAATCTTTATGTAATTATTTTGGTGTTAAGGCTGGTAATTATTATGATTTAGATGATATAATAAATATTCTTACTGCTAAGAGAGTATTGACTCCTGATAAATTAGATACTCTAATCAAATTAGCTAAAGAAGATTTTGCAGAAACTGTTGATAATAACTCTAAATATTTTAAAGTATTAGATATTGTTCCTAACAATAATTTGTTAAACAACATAGCTAATATAGAAAGAATCATGGAAGGTCATAACATAGATGATAAAGAGTTTTATTATTCTGACGACAGAAATATAAATAAGAAAGATGACGATGATATTGATAACGATGATGATTTTTAAACATGATTAAAGACACAGAAACAATATTGCTAGAAGATAAATTCTATGCTGAAAAGTATCATATTAGTTACTCAGCTATGAGTAAACTTTTGTATTCCCCATATTTGTTTTATAAACATTATGTGTTGGGACAAAGAGAGGATGAACAAACTGTTGCTACCCTGGCCGGTAAAGTTGTTCACTGTTTATTGCTGGACGGTGATAACTTTAGTAAACAGTTTATCTTACTCCCTGGTAATTTGCCTAGTGATAATCCCAAGAAAATTATCGAGGCGGTATATGAACACCATACAAATCAACCTGCAACTACTTCCGAATCTGAGGAAGTAGTTACCCTAACACATTATAAGGATTATATTCTATCTGCCCTGGTAGAAGCAAACCTTTATCAAACTCTCAAAACAGATCAGCAACGCTTAGACAAAATCATAACACCAAGTCACGAAGAATACTTTGGTTTTCTTGTCAAGAAAAATGGAAAAGATATTGTAGATATCCCAACCTATGACGAGTGTCTAGCCATAGTAGAGCAACTCAAATCAGATACTCAAGTAACAGATCTACTAGGCATGTCGAATACCAATGAGACATCCCAAGTTCTTAATGAGCTTATGTTATCTGTAGACACTATAGAAGGTTTATCATTTGGTATAAAGGGTGTATTAGATAATCTAGTTATTGATACTGAGAACAAGTATATTAGAATCAATGACATAAAGAAAACATCTAAAACATTATCTGAGTTCCCAGATACGGTTGAATTCTATAACTATTGGATACAAGCTTCTTTATATAACTTGATGGTAAAGAAAGAGTTTCTTGAAAACAATAATATTGATAGCAAGGATTGGACAATAGATTTTAATTTTATAGTGATTGACAAGTATAAACAAGTCTATCCTTTTAAAGTATCTGCAAAAACCATGGAGGAATGGACTGTAAGATTAGAAGAAGTTCTACAAATTTGCAATTGGCATTATGAAAATAGAAACTTTAATTTACCATATAAATTGGCAAATGGTAGTTTCTTACTTTAAATTGTAGAAAAAATTTATGAGTCTGTCTTTATACAAAGAGTATATACAAAAGAGTAGGATATTTTTATATCCTGCACTGGAATTTAAGAGAGGAAGCGGTGTGACTCCAATTCAAACTTATGCCTCGTGGGAGGGCAATTACACAGTTAATGATTACAAATTATCTTGTGTATATTATATAAGAAATGATGAGGAGTTTAAACACTATGAAACTAATAGGCTATTAGGTCATCACATGTTTTATGATTTTAAACTAATTGAAGATGACAAAGGTGTTTATGTATTTGATTTTCAGAAATATAAAGATGATTGGGATAATTTTATCAAAGGTAAGTATTCAAAGTTAAGCTATGGTCTAAAGAAGAAAATACAAAATTTCTTCGGCGTAGGTAATCAAGGTATAATAGATTGCTATTTATATCCTGAAAGATTCTATAATCTTTATGCAGAGCTACTGGTAGCGGATTCGAGGGATCAGCCGCAGATGTTGTCTCTGTTAAAGAGTGTAGGAGAGCTATGCTCTATTGCAGATTTTGAACAAGAAAATCTAACAGCAGATATAAAAGATTTGCATATGTTTAAGAAAATAACTTAATTTGTAGTTCACCAATCAAACTTATATTATGTCACAGAAATCAATGATGTTAATTTCATCTAAGTGGGGAGAAGCTGATAGCTTTAGACTTATTCCAATCGAAAACAATTGCCCATTTGTTGAGGCAATTTATGACCCTGATACAAGGGTATTAGTACTAATCTCCAATGTTAAAAAGCAAAGCTTACATATGTTGGCTAAGCTTGATGAACAAGGGGATCCAGTAAAACTCAAGAAACCAAGGGCTAATTTTAAGCCTTTCCCGGAAGAAAGAAAGACAATAGAAACTTTCCAAGAATATTACATAACAGAAAAAAGTGAGATAGAAAATATTATTAATATGTTTGCTATTAATGCTGAGACATTTAACTATTCTACTTTTCTATCAGGTATAGTAAAACCAGAAGAAAAGAAATTACAGCTTATACAACCATAATTAGTAATTGAAATTAAAATAAAGCAGAGTGTAAAAAGCTCTGCTTTTTTTGTTAACTAAATCGGGGGGACAGCTTAACTGAACAATATATTATGAGTACAGAATACAAGACTCATTGGGTAATGGATTATGAAACACTATCTAATTGTTTCGTAGCGGTATTTGAAGACTACAAAGCTAATATCAGAAACATATTCATAATTCACAAGCTTGCTAATCATCTACCAGAGCTGGTTAAATTCCTAGAAAGAAACAGAGACAATCAAGAGTGGCATATATCCTTTAATGGTTTAGCTTTTGATTCTCAAATCACTGAGTATATTTTAAGAGATAAAGATATACTACTAGGATCTACTGCTGAAGATGTAGCTGGCGCTTTGTATAAGAAAGCTCAAGAGATTATATCTAGACAAGACCGTGGAGAATTCTCAGAGTTTAGTGAGAGAGATTTATCTATATTACAGGTGGATCTATTTAAACTAAATCACTGGGATAACGCAGCTAAGAGATCTAGTTTGAAATGGATACAGTATTCTATGGACTGGGAGAATATTCAAGAGATGCCTATTCACCACAGAACAGAAATAAAATCAATGAAAGAGATAAGCACTGTTATTGATTATTGTATTAATGATGTTAGATCAACTAAAGGTATCCTTCACAAGTGTTCTGATCAGATTAATCTACGTGGAACATTGACGGGTGAATATAATATCCCGTTATATAGTGCCTCAGAGCCAAGAATATCCAAAGAATTATTTCTTCTTTTCCTTAGTAAAAGTATAGGTATTCGCAAATATGACCTTAAGCAAATGAGAACACGGAGAGATTTTATCAGAGTATCAGATATAATCTTACCTTATGTAAAGTTTAATAAACCAGAATTCCAAGATTTACTTAAAGCTTATAACAACCTAGTAATAAACCCTAATAATATTAAGGGCGCATTCAAGTATGTTCTAAAGCATAAGGATGTAAAAACAGAATATGGTTTAGGTGGTTTACATGGTGCAACTAATAGTAATATCTATGAGGCAAAAGATGGTATGATCATTATGACTAGTGATGTTACTAGCTTCTATCCTAATCTAGCTATTAGAAATAAGTGGTCTCCTGCTCATTTACCAAAAGAAAAGTTTTGCGAATTATATGAGTGGTTCTTTGAAGAAAGAAAGAAGATACCTAAGAAGGATCCAAAGAACTATGTGTATAAGATTATTCTTAATTCAACCTATGGTTTATCTATTGAACCAAATTCTTTTCTATATGATCCACAGTTTGGTATGCAGATAACTATCAATGGTCAGTTACTATTGACTATGCTATATGAGATGTTATCTGAGGGTATCCCTGGTAGCATACCGCTGATGCAAAATACTGATGGTCTAGAGATGATGATACCTGAACAATACAGAGAAAAATATTTTGAGATTTGTAAAGTTTGGGAAGACATGACTAGTCTTCAATTAGAGCATGATCAATATAGAAAGATGATTATTGCTGATGTAAACAATTATATTGCAATACCTACTGATGAGAAGAAAGAAGTAAAATGTAAAGGTAGATTTGAATTTGATAAGCTAGCTCTTCACAAAAACAAAAGTTTCCTGATTATTAGAAAAGCGCTTTATAATTATTTTGTTAAAGACATGTCTCCAGAAAAAACTCTTAGTGAAAATAAAAATATCTATGATTATTGTGGAGGTGTTAAAATCAAAGGTGAATGGGAGTTCAAGCAAATTTGTGTTGTAAATGGTGAGATACAACATGAAACATTGCAGAAAACTCTTAGGTATTATATATCCGAAAGTGGTTGCAAAATAATAAAAGCCAATAGAAATGATGGTAGGGAAATACAACTAGAAGCTGGTAAGTGGATGCAAGTAGTATTTAATAAATACAAAAAACTTAATTGGGAAGATTATGATATAGATGAGTCTTATTATCTAAATTATATCTATAAGGAAATAGCAAACATAACACCACCTCCTAAAATACAGATGCAATTAGAATTTAATTAATTAACTATGCCAAAAAGAATAAAACAATTAACTAAGGATGAAGTAATCAATACGGCTTTGCCACAACATGCTTCAACCTATACTGTTATTCCACACTCTTTTGTGATAACAGAAACAGAAAACCAGCTTAAGCAAGCTGGCTTCGAAGTCGAAAGAGAAACCTACAGAGGCAATGATAACAATCAAGTAGTATCTTGTACAATGCATCTTAAAGCAGGTGATGATTCTGATATGAAGATGATGTTTGCCTGGGCTAATTCTTATGACAAGTCAATGAGATTCAAGTGTGCTATTGGTGGTTACTTACCACAAAGCCAATCTGTAATCGTATCTGGTAACATGGGTACCTGGGGTAGAAAGCATACAGGCACAGCTGATACAGAAACTAAGGATACAATAGCAGAGCAAATATCAAAGGCATCTTCCTACTACGATAACCTAGTCAAGGATAAGGAGTCAATGAAAAGCGTCATCCTTACCAAAACAGCTAAGGCTCAATTAGCAGGTGTACTTTATATAGAACACGGATTATTAACCGGTGAACAATTAGGTATCCTTAAAGAACAGATTAGAAAACCGGCGTATAACTATTCAGGTGATAAAGATAGCTTGTGGGTATTTTATTGTAATATTATTTATACTTTGCAAAGATCTCATCCTAGAAGCTGGTTAGATCAACAAAGAATTATTCATTGGTTTCTTACAGATTCTTATCAAATTTTTAATGAACCAAAAGATAATAATATTAACTTAGCGGACCCAGGAATATCTGAGACAATAAATCCTAATCAGATTACAATTGATCAAGTTATTGCTGAAGAAAATAATAAAGAATCTGCAATAGATCACAGCTTATGAATAGAAAAGATTTCAACGAGATTGTAAAAAAAAGACAAGAACTCATAGAAAGAGTTCTTGTAAATAAAGGAGCAGAATATGCTAATGAACAAAATGTTTTTTATAATTTTGAAAAAGCTGTTGGAATATCATTTTCAAATAGTAGAGAGATGGTTGCTTGGGAATACATGACCAAGCACCTTCAATCTATAAAAGATTTGATAGATGCGGATTCTAAACAAGGACCTAAGCAATACCCAGCAATTCCTACAGTAGAAGAAAAGATAGGAGATGCTATAAATTACTTAATCCTAATAGAAGCAATGTTAAAACAAAAACTTTTAAAACGCGAATCACTGTAATGAAAATTGTAGAAAAAGAAATAGATTTATTTTTTTGCTTTCAAGAAAATGATACAACAACTATATCAATTCACTTAGGCAAAACAAAAAAATATCTTTACAAAAATTCTACAGGTCCAATCTGCGAAAGCGACATCTTTGTAAGTATACACAGAATAAATTATGGAAAAACAAATAACACAAGTGGAATCATTCCACAACGCGTTCCTAGAAAAAAACGGGGAAAAGCCTCAACTAATAGATGGGACAGTTTACCACCTGAGACATAGATTGATGGAGGAAGAAAACAATGAGTATTTAGAAGCCTGCGAAGCTAATGATTTAGTAGGTATAGCAGATGCTCTTGGTGATCAGCTTTATATTCTTTGCGGAACAATTTTAAAACACGGGCTACAACACAAAATAGAAGAAGTGTTTGATGAAATCCAGAAAAGCAATATGAGTAAACTGGACAGAGACGGTAAACCAATCTTTAGAGAAGATGGTAAAATCCTAAAAGGACCCGACTACTTTAGACCAGACATTAGCAAGATTCTTAACCAATAAAAAAAGGCAGCTTACGGGCTGCCCTTTTTTTTCTAATCCGTCATAGGTAGTATTACTTTCCGCTACCACCTTTGTTTAATTGAGGATTATTTTTAATAGACTGTATAGGATCAAGAGTAGAACCAGTAAATCCAATTGACTTCATAAAGGTTGTCATCAACTTAGATCCACCTTCTTTTTGCCAAGAGTAAGGACCAGAGTCTTTAGCATATCTAGCTTTAGGATCACCAGTAGCTTCCATATAAAGATACTCGAACATCTCCTTATAAGCTTTTAAAGTAGGACCAAATCCTATAGAACTAACATCAGTAAATGTTTGGTAGTAGTTGTTTAATCCTAATCCTGGCCATGGTACAAATGTTTCTACTTCGGATCTTACACCCATAGCTAACATAAGAGCATGATTCATCGCCCATCCTCCAGCGTTGAATGGATGATCAGGATCACCAGGTGCAAACGGAAATGGTAGTGCACCACTTCTATCTCTAAGTTTTTCAAATCTATCTTCATCTTCTGGATCCCATCCTAATAATGGACATAGTATCAAGTATAAAGCAGCAAGAGATCCAATCTCCATTAAGAACTTACCCCAAGCTCCTCTTTCTTCTGGAGTCATCCAGCCCCAATATTTAGTACCATACTTAAAAGTTCTATATAAACTTTTAATAACACTAACATAGGTACCTTCATCTAGCTCACCTAATGAGTAATTCATCCTACCTCTAGCATTCCCTATAGAACCAGAGAAGCCAAATCTATTTACAAACATAGTAGTAAAGTATCTCTTCATCAAAGAGATAAATCTAAATGCCAAATATCTTTGTGCTTCAGGTTGATCAAACGCATCATAAGCACCATTAAGCTTCATCTGCACAGTATGAAACTTATTACGGAAAGCTTTGTATTGACTATTGTTAATGGTATACTGTCTATTAGGTTTGATTGTTTTTGAACCAATAGAATCTTGAAGATCTTGAACAGACATGTTATACTTAGTTGCTAAAGAATCTAGTGTATCATTTTCATTTGCAACAAACTCAATAGGAGTATTTGACCATCTAACATCTATACCATCTTTAAGCTTAAGCTTTCCATCTACTTGTTCCCAAGCATCCATGTATTTAATCTGTTTGCCATTCATTTTAAGCTTTTGCTTATACATCATGCCGGCAAATAAATGTAGGGAAGCTTGTCCCTCTGTCCACTTTCTAAAATTCAACATCCACCCTGTTTCAGCCATATCCTTAGTAAATGTTCTAGACATAGACTCAGGTAACTTTTCTAACATCCTACCTCTGATTGCATCAAAGCTATCAGCTATTTGCATATTCAAAGGTTTAACTCCATGCTTATATATTTCTCCAGATATCTGGAACATAGTATTAAATGCCCAACCTTCCCCTTCAATCATAGATGGTGAATCAATATATTTACCACCTGCTGCTTCAATCATAGTCTGGAACTTAGCACTAAAATAATTCTTCAATGCTGATGGAAAGTTAAGAGCAAAGAAACTCATAGAGGCTCTCTTAAAAATTAGACTAGATATGTTATTCATAAACGGCATATCCTTAGTCCAACCTGTAACGTGTTGCCCTTCAAATTCTCTTTCAATAAAATTGTTTACAGCATCTTTCCTAACATATAATCCTTTTTTATTCTTGTAGTTAAGTAAACCTCTGTGGAAAAAGTTAAGCTTATCTATTCTCTTCATATCTTTAGGACCATTCTTAGGATCATTAAGCGTTGTCTTAAGAGCCTGGGCAAAAGGATTTATTTCAATAAGCTTCTTATGTTTCTCAGCAGAGAACATGTATCTCATCATAGACTCATTAAGATCTGTAGACACGTCATCAATAGGCATATCATATAAACCAAAAATAGGAACATTGGCTGCTTCATCATTGAACATGTCCAACCTAACTAGCATAGCATCGTCTTCCCATTTATATCCAGAACCTTTTTCATCTTTAGCTTTTCTAAAAAAGTTTTGGATCCTTTCCACCATGATATTCAAGAAAGGTAAGCTTCCTGCCGCAGCCATCTTACCAAGTTCTTTAGCTCTTTTACTACGAAGAACCTCAAGATTATCTTTTCTAAATCTTGGAACATCTAGATACAATCTGCTTCTTCTAGGTAATCCCTCTTGATTTCTAAGATGGTGCTCTTTCATTTTTTCAAGAACATCAAAGTGCGCCCTGTCTGTGTTTTTCATATCCAAATAATCCTTGTCGATAAATGGACTATCTTGGATATCTGTTCTTGGCAACCAGTTACCTTGGTTATCTACAGTAACTCCTACTTCTCTTTTATTTCTATACTTAGGTTTAACAACCTTAGCATAATATTTCAAAGAAGGAACTCTACCCTGAATAGTTTCTTCTACACCGTCACTATTTTTAAAAGTGAAAGACTCATATAGATTAGGATCAGATGGTCTTGTTGTATTCCAAATATATATTCTCTCCCATTTAGAAACATAATCACCAACTTCTTTATCATAGAATTCTCTTTGAATGTGATTGTTTCTAAACCATTCAGCAAACTTAGCAGCATCTTCACCAGTCTGAGATAATAGATCATCAATAATAGAATTATCTAAGAATCTATTAGATGTGCCTGGAGTAATTGTTCTTGATTGTATTTCTTCATCATTTTCTAAAACATCTGTGTTAAGTTTAGATAGATGGTTGTTTACAATAGCTGTATAATAATCAGTAGATTCTTTGGTTCTGTAATCCCTAAGTAGAGCAAATATAGCATAGAGTCTCTGCTTATCATATTTACTCAAACCTTGGTCATTACTTTTTTCCATAAGAGCATCAAAACTATCTTGCTCGGTTCTAGTAAGCTTTTCTTTATTAGAAATCTTAGCCCATAATTTACTAAGCTCGTTAGCTTCAGCTTTATCAAGACCAGACAAGTTATCAAAGCTATCCATAGCATCATAGATTTCTAGCTGTTTATTTCTAATAAAATCTACGGCGCTTCTATTAAAATCTAAACCATTGATTTGTCTGTCGTCATCTCTACTAGATGCGGCAAGATCTGTAATCTCCGCCCACATATCTCCTATATTCTTATTCTTTAATTTAGAACTAGGAAGCTTAGACATAATCTCATCAATAGCATTAATCCAACCCTGAACAGTTTCATTGTACTCTTCTTTAACCATAGTACGGCTATTCTTAGACAGCCAAAGATTTCTCTTCTTGATAAACTCAGCAGAACCTTTAGGTATTTCATTATCAATAAGCTCTTGTTCAAATTGAGCAAGAGTGTTTTCAAACAAACCAGTTCTCATCTTATCTTCATAGAAAGATTCACCGGTATCAGGATCTTTATTAGCAGCTCTATATTCTTTAAGTCTTTTTGCTACCTCGAGGTCTGTGCCTTTTTTACGATCACCATTAAGATCTACCTCAGAGAAGAGTTGTCTATATTCTTTCCAAGCCATATCTAACTTGTCAAGAACTAATAACTCATCCATTTGATTAAAGATAGGATCTGATATTTTCTGTATAGCCTCAAGAGCCTTTTTCATCCGATAACTAGCTTCCTTGCCAATATCGTCTTTCTCAAGCAATTTGTATTTCTCATATACAATAGGTATATATTCCTGATGAAAAAAATCACGCTTAAGTTTTGAGAGAGCAGCTTCCGCCTCAACGACTTTTTTACTATCATCTTCAAGGTTACTTATCGCAAAAGCTTTCTGTGCTGCATCTATGTCGCGCTTTAATCTATCTATTGCAATTCTCCATCCCTTGTGTGCAGACTTCAATGTCCATATCTCTTTCTCTTGCCATGCACCATTTTCATCATAGCTACCTAATAATTCTCTATTACACACCTTCTCTATGAGCTCATTAACATTAGATGGATCATATCCAGCCTTCTCTAACAAGGGCTTCATATCTGCTGCATAATCAGAGAACTTATTCATAGCAGCATTCATCACATCTGACATCTGATTCTTCACATATAAAGCAAAGCCTCCGACTACTGGGTCTGTGTTATACATGTAACCCTCGAAGAAAGAGTTAAAGATATTAGCATCCTTATACTCACCGTCCAAGGCCATCTCTATTTTTTCTGGAGTAATCTCTGCTCCATCCATAGATTTAATCCTTAGTGAGTCTAACTCTTTTTTCATAGCAAAACTAGCTTGGCCAGCTTTGTCAGCTTGCTCTAGAATTCTTTTTCTACCTAGTTCTTCTTTAGTTAAGCCATAGTATTCTTTATAGAAACTATCTATATACTTTTCAGAAGCTCCACGCTTCTCTAAGCTTTCAATAGTATCCTCATATTTTTTTCTTAAAGCTTCAGTTTGTAATTTTAACTCATTGTAAATCACATCTTTAGCTCCATTTTTATAAAACTTCTTAGCTTTCTTTCTACCAGATTCTATAGATCTTCTTACTGAAGACACCAGACTAGACAAATCTGAATCATCAGGAACAGATGCATCATCCATAGCATTCATAATATCATGGATAAAATCTTCCCAATATTTTAAAAAGTCATCGTAGTAGAAAGCCTTATGCATATTGTCAATGTTATCTACATCCTGGTCAAGTTCATCCATATGAGTATTGATCTTTCTCATCATATTTTGTAACCTGAATATGGTATTTAACATTGCTTCAGCATGAGCTCTGTTGAAAGCTATACTATCTTTTTTCTCATTTAGAGTATTCTCTATTTGGTTTTTATACTTAGATAGATTTCTTTTAATCTCTTGTAAGTCTCCCCTTTTATATTCATCTACTAGTAATGGAGCTATCTCATCATAGTTCTTATTCTTTTGAACTCTTTCAATAAACTTGGTAGCTTTATCATATCCGCTTATTGTAGCACTAAACAAATCAGGTTTAGATATCTTCATTAAGTCTTGGATCTCATTTTCTCTATCCTTTTGATAAGCAATGAAATCATTCTCTGTTAAAGCTTCTATAGGTATTTGAAACTCTGATCCCTGCTGAAGCATTTCAACTAAATCAGCCAGGTTAGTGTTTACATCTAACTTTGATATATTTACACCTTTACCAAATATCTCGCGTAACTTTTGTTTAATAGCATAAAGAATATCTTTTATAGCTTGAACCAAAGTATTAGTAGCCGGTTTAATAGGTGTTTGATTAGCCATCTTACTCATGGCTTTAACAATAACCTCCTCTTTAAAATAATCAGTGCCTTCTTCTATATTATAGTTGGCCTTCACCTCATTAATAATTGCTTGACCTTCTACAGTCGCTGCTACTTTCTCATATAAATTATTAAAAAGTTTTTTATTAGAAACAGCAATAGCTCTAACAAAAGGGTGAGAAAACTCATGAAACACATCATTCATGGTTAAATTGTCACCTACAAAATAAACAGTATCTCCAACGAAGAAAGCTTTATCTCTAGGGTCCCACTGGCTTTTACCAGTAAGATTTATTGCTTCATCTATGGATATAAAAGAATAGCTTAAAGGTTTACCCTCATTTAACAATTGATTTGACATTGCCTGGGCTAGATTAACAAGAGCACCCACAGCCATGTTATTAGAAGAAGCTGCTACATCTATCTTAGAACCTTTTGCTTCATCACTAAGAGCCATGTTTGTAAACTCTATAGTTGATTGCATATATTTTTCACTAGCTACATCATCTGATAAGGTAGCATTCTCATCAATCTTTGGAATTAACTTTACATAAGGCTTCTCTTTAAGTATATCTTCAGCAGATCTTATTTCGCCATCAGTTTCCATGTAATCGCGAAAAGCTTCTACTTCGCCTATTTTTTCAACTAAATCTTTCCAATCTTTTGTGTTTTTATTTGGGCAACTAAGCATGTTTAAAATTTTTAACTAAGATAACACTTTCTCATAAATTCTAATACCTGTTCATCAGAAATAGGTTGTTTAGATTGAATAACTTTTTTACCAGCTGTAGTTCTATCATAATTCTTATTAACATATCCAAACTTTTCATATAGCACTTTGGATAAATATAAGAATGTTTGAGGAGCGGTATACTTTGTTCTTATAGCATCTATAACCGGTTGGCTTTTTGCATCTTCTGGAACATTGCTAATCCAAGCTTGACCATAACCATTGCTAGAGAAAATTGGTATTTTTCCGCTATCTACAATAGCTTTTACCATCTCATCTATTTTATCTACTATCTCTTTATTTGGTCCACCATTTTCATCTTTAATTAAAGATGACACAGTAGTATTATTAATTGAATATCTAGCATCAGGTGAACCTATCTTATTTGATTGTGGTAAGTTTTTAAAAGCTTGATCATTTTTACCACCAATTGCAGTAGACTTATCTAAGAAAGCATCTGGATAAACAAATATTAAATCTGAATTTTCAGATAATAATTCTTGAGCATATTGAGCATTCATAATCTTAGATGCTTTATAAACCATACCACCAGATGATTGTGTAGTAATCATAGACTCAGCTTCTTCTTTAGATATGGTAGTTGTAAAAGTAGGCTTCATAACATAATCTTTGAATCTATCTTTTAAAGCTTTTCTAGTTATAGAGTTTTGTGATACAAACATCTTGTAATAAGATTCTAAAAAGTTATATGATAGCTTTTGTGTAGCATCTTTTACTGGCTTCTCCATTAATCTTATGTAGCCATCTTGAGGCATCAACCTAGTAAAAGAGAATTTGGTATTAGTGTTAAGACCAGATTGTAAAAAGGCAACATGGGTAAGCTTAGTAAAGAACTCGCTGATAAACTTATTGGCTTCTGGATCTTCTACTTTTTTAACTGTAGGATTTTGTAAATCTAACATCTGCTCATAGAAACTATTAAGCTCTTCAGTATCATTAAGATTACCGATTAGCTGAATATTAGAATACCTATCTTTTTTATTTACTATTGTAGTGTTTGTTCCAAGAACTTTTAACACAGGATACTTTTCTAATAAATCATCTTCAGCAAACTTAGTTTTGATAATGTTTAACTTATCTGCAAAAGTATTATCTCCTTTAAATAAAGCAGCGTTATTGTAGATATTAGTCAAAGCTTTATCTCTTAAAAATGTTTCAAAAGCTTCCTTCTTAACTTTGTTTATCGGATCTGCTATATCCCAATCATACTTATTGATTAAGTAATCTAAAGCTGTAGCATGAGAGGGCTCATTAAGCTCTGTATAATATAAGATGTCTTTGTTTTTTAACTCGCCAGATTTTAATTGATTTCTTATCCATTGTCTTCTAGCAGGTTGAACTTCTTCATATTGATAACCATTTCTTAAATCTACATCTGATATATAAACCTCACCTGTTACTTGGTCAATTAAATCATAACGGTTATTATCATTTATCATCCACAAAGAAGTCTGTGGAGCTTTTTCTCTTCTACCAGTTTCATTATTATAAAACTCTTTAAATGTAGAATTAGTTGTAAAAAACTCAGTAGGTAATTTTTTTGACTTAGCAACATAAGAATTAAACATTGCTATGTCTTGATCATTTACCTTTCTTGATTGTTTTACAAAGTCTCCATTTAAAACCCAATTGATAAATCTTTCAACGCTTTCTTTTGTTGATGCTGTTCTAATGGTACCTGAAGTATCCTTAGAATCATAAGGATTACCAAAGTGCTCATTGCTTTTACTATTTCTTAAAGCATTGATGTTTCCATCTGGTAGTATGCCTCCTTTATTAGATAACTCAGATAAAGGTTTAAGAACTACTTTTCCAGCAATTGTTTTATTACCTAAAGCTGAATAAATCTTTTGAGCTTCTTCTGTTACCTCATAAGAATCTTCTGTTGGTTCAACAAGAGGTTCTACAGTAGGAGATGTCCATCTAGAATAACCATCTAGTTTTTCTTCTGTATATCCTTTTGCTTTTAAATATTCAGCTACAAGAGCATCTCCATAATTACCTTTAAAATATTCTCCTTTTTTTATTTTTTCTAATGATGTATCTTTATCAACACCTTTCTCATAGTTATTACCTATACGGAAAGATGCACCAGCTTTTACAGCTTCATCAAGTAAAGGTTTATATTTAGTTAAAAATGTTGTTTTTATAGCTGGAGCTTCTTCATCTAAAGATACTCCACCTCTACCAAATGTACCACTACTACTAACCATAATAACTGAGTTAGATGAATATTTACCAGTATTAGCTTTAAAGCCCCAACCGGCAGCATATTTATTAGTACTAGATGGTGTACCTTGTCTAGATACAGTACCATATCCTATAAACTGACCATCGGCACTATCAATAGCTTCCTGTGCCATCTGAATATCTTTAGCAGCATTACCATACATGTCTGTAGGTTTTACTCCAGCTTCTGTTAAAGGATTAGCTTTAGCAACTTTTTTAATAGGTCTACTTACTTTTACTAGCTCTCTTTTCTTTAAATCATTTTTTTGTAAATCTGATAATAAGTTTTGATAAAGAGCTTGAAACTCTGGATTGTTTTCCAAAGAAGAAACATTCTTATACATGTTTCTTAAGTATTCTCTTTCAAATACAAAGTGGAAATATTCATTAGCTGAATCAAAAGTATCTAGACTTACTTTAGCTAAGCCTAAATTTTCATAAGCTTCTGTAGCATAAAGGCTCTTATCAAACTGATTAGCTAGTGTCTTTTTATCCAAGTAGATAGTCCCATCTTTCACGAACACACCAATACCTAAGTAAGACAATTGTTCTACTGTTGTAGCTGCTTCTTTTACATTAGTATCTATAATAAGTTGGCCTTTGTAAGATTTAATATTTCTTATATCAAAATCTTTCAAAGCATTTTGATATATCATACTTATTAAATCATTTCTAAAGCTATTAACAAAAGATTCTGAGTCTCCAAAAGTTGATTGAACATCATCATAAAACTGTTGATTACCCATCTTATCAATGATAAACTGGTTAAACACTTCATGATTTCTCAACTTAAATAAAGGTTCCCATATTTGAGTTTGAAACTCAGATATATAGAAACTACTAATAGGAGAATTCTCTAGTATCTTATCTACTATATCTGTAGGTATTCTATCGTTTTCTTTTAGCTTAGCAATTATAGCTGTTCTATTCTGAGCTTCAAAGATGTTACTGTCTTTGCTTGTATCAAAGTTCATAGCCTTCTTAACATCTTTAACTGCTTTGGCCATGTCTTCTAATTCAAAATAGTGTAACAACACAGCTTTCTCATAGTCGCTGATTTCTTTATTAGGATCCTCTTTGTAATCTACTATATTTTTATATAGAGTACTAGGATTCATTTTATTGTTGTTATCTCTAAAAGCTCTATCTGTTTCATCTACAGTGAACTCTTGTATTCTCGGTTTACTAAATAAAGCATTAGTAGCAATCTCTATACCTTCTGATCCATTTTTAACATAAGCTTCCTCTTTTGCTTCATCACTTAGAATAAACTTTTCAGGAAAATATTTCTCCAACATTTTCTTTTTAGCATCAAACTGTATAAATCCTCTACTCTTAGATTCATTACCCATAATAGGAGAAAAAGTACTTTGACGTAATCTTTGTTCTTCAACATATTCTCTAATGATAGGTTGAGAAACCATGTACACAGCTGTTCTTAAAGGAACACCTGCTTGTACCATGAATAACAAAGTAGGAGTAATCTCTCTATTACCTTGTAAGTTAAAGATCCATGCATCCTTAGCAACATCCACCCAACCATTTATCAATTGAGATATAACATCGCTAATACTATTTTCTTTATTGTAGTCATATAAATCAGAAAGAGAAATACACTCTTTACCATCGACCATCATTTTATTATGATCAGCTAATATGGTTTGTCTTACTTTTGTAGTTTTTTTATTGTTACTATATCTAACAATAGCTGTAGGATTCATGTAGGCACCAACACGATTAAATATAGCATTCATAGTGTTGTCTACAGCACCGATACCTAATACAGCTTTACCAATATTGTTATTAGCATGTTTAAATAAATTGTATCCAACTTCTAATACACGAGTACCACTCATAACAGATGGATCTTCTTTTAAAAAATCAAGTTGATCTTTTGAAGCAGTGCCCATCAAATTATCTTTCTGGTTATACTGGTTTACGAAGTAGGATAAATCATCGGCTATAGGCTGAGCTATGTCAGTACTATTAGGAGTAATCAAAGCAACAAAGTTACTAGGTAACTCTAACATCTCTTTGATATTAAATAACAAGTCATTCTCAATACCTTTGGTAGAAGTTGCATCTAACTCTTCTTTTAATTTTGCAATTTCTTCATTAGCTTTTTGAATATCTTGTTCTTCTTTTTCTCTAAGCTGTCTAACTTTATCACTGTAAAAAGTAGATTTATAGAATTCTTTATTATCAGAGAAATCTTTAAATAAAGATTCTTTCTTAGCTGTAAGATTAATAATCTGTTCTTCTATTTCTAAAAACTCTGAAGATGTATAATACTTAGCACCTTGTTCTCTGCGTAACTTTTCCCAAGAATCTTTAAGAGGATTAAGTTGATCATTAATCTCTTTTAATCTAGAACCATATTCTTGTTTAAGCTTTTCAATAAGAGCTTTCTCTTCTTCGGTTAAAACTTTAAAAGCTTTGCTTTCTTTGTCTTCTTTAAACCATTCTTCATACATAATCTTAATATTAAGCTTATTCTCATAAGCTTTATTAAGACTTTCCTGTATATCTTTTTTGGTTCTCTTATTTTTAGGATCAAACTTAATAAGCTTTACCTCATTATTGTAGACACCTATGTTAGGCATCATAACAGTAAGCTTATCAATATCAAAGTCAGACCCTGATTTAGCAACAATCTCTGCTGGTGGTACAATAATATTACCCGCATTCTCCGGTAGGAACTCATACACCTCCATAAACTCGGCAGAGTTGATACCTTGCACCGGGATCCTTACACCAACCATTGTTAATAGTTTGCGATTGTCTTCTTTATCTAACCATTTTTCATCTTTGATTAAAATATTTAAAGCATCTATCTTAGGTATTTGACGCTCCTTAGCTAAATCATTTACATCTTTAAGATTCAAAAGCTTTTTAAAGTTACCTTGTAAAGCAACTTTTACTTTCATAGCTGCCGTTGTACCATCAGCTTTCTTATAATATGTAGGTAAATCATTTGTACCCCACTTTTTAAGCTCTTCTTCTGTAGCAGCTCTAGCACCTAACCAAGCATTCTTAGTTTCAAATCCTGCACCAGATATTTGAATAAGCCCTTCACCATTAATCTTTTGTTTGATTAATCTGTTTGTAACAATACTATTTAGTAACTTTTCAATCTTGTTAGCAGAACTTGACATTGATAAATCATGCTTAAGCTTTTTACCTCCAGATGCTAAATCAACAAAATCAATTTCATGTTGAGCAAGATCTTCTCTAGTTAATTCTTTTCTAACAAACTTAACAAGATCTTCTATGCTTCCTTTTGGAACACCACTAACCATTTTCCAATCCATCTCTTCAAGGAGCTCTTCTTTTTTCTGCTTAGTCAAAAGCTTAAGATTATCCTCGTATTTTTTGTATATGGTATAGTTTTTAGATTTTCTTTTTCTTTCTGCTTCAGATTTAATATCATCCCATTGTTCTCTGGTACCTTTGAAATCTGTTGGTACACCATTTTCAATTAAACCATTTTCAATTAACTTTCTAAGCTGTGTAGAGAAAGTAACTTTATTCTTATACTTAGGAGCAATGTTTAACTGATTCTTTAAGTAATTTAAGAATATAGAATTCTTAGTAAATGGTTCTGAACTTATGGTTCTATTATCATCTGAATATAACTTGTCATATTCTCCATCTTTTGTTATAGTTCCTACCTTAGATCCTGATTGGAATAAAGCATAGTCTACACCTTCTTTTACCATTTTATTATGAAGATCTTCTAGAGAAGTACCCTTAATAACATTTGGTACCAATGGTAATAGCGAAAACTTATGGAAAGCATTAACAGGTAAACCCTCAGTATTAAGAGGACCCCAATATTGTAGCTTCTGCGGAGGAAATGTTTCAATAACATCTTTTTCTAATACAGGTTCTTTCTTGATAATTTTTTGGTAAAGATTCTCTTGACTCTTACTCCATTGTCCTTCTAGGTTAAGAAGTATTCTATAAGAATCTAATGTAATCCAACCTTGTGCATCACCCTCATTCATCTTATAGTAAGCATGCAACTTACCATTCTTATAAAGCTTATCATAAGTTCCTACCTCGTTAGTCTTCTCATCATAACCTAGTATTTGTTTTCTAGCTTCTAAGTCAGATATTTTATTTCTATCTTTTAAATCTTCAATTAAAGCTTTAGCATAAATTTCAATATACTTAGATGGTATTTCATTGTCTTTAACAACAGCAGTATTCATTGTTCCATTGAATGGACCATATTTATCTTCAATACCTTCTTCAGATAAGTATCCTCTTTTTAGAACAGTGTTTACATAATCTAAAGCAGCTTTATCTGTTCTGTATATAGTCCCTGTAGAAGAAACACCAGCATTACGCTTGTGGAATTCTTCTTTGGCCATATTGTATAAAGCAGTATCACCATAGATTAAATTGATAGATTCCATATTGTGAATCCAAGTATTTACAACATAAGTCCTAACCAGGGCTTTTTTTGCAGCATTACCTTTTGGATCTACATTAAGCTGATTTTCTTGTATCTTCTTTTGTAGATTATCAAACACATTATCTGATATAATATTACCTCTCTTGTTTTTAGAACCTATCTTAATAAGATCTTTTATAATTCTATCAGTTTCCTTATCAAAATATTGTTTAAGATTTAATCTCAATTCTTTTTCTAATTGAGGATTAGATTTTAAATAGGTTAACAAATCTCCTTTTACTTCTTTGATTAACTTAATCTTCATCTCTGGAGTAAGCATATCTCTAAAGGTTACAAAAGCTTGACCTCTTTTAAAGTAATTAAAATCTATATTTTGTACTGGACTAGGTAATCCTTTTTTCTTAGCATCATCTATTTGTTCTTGCTTAGATCTAAAATCTTGTATACGACTAAGTTCTGCAGCTAACGATGGTAGAACAGAGTTTTGAAAAGCAATAAGATCACCTCTGCTAAACTCGCCTTCACTCTTTAAAAAATCAATAGTAGATACATAAGTATTTTTTTCTTCAACATATGGTTTCTTTATACTAGATAAGAATACAGCATAAGATGTTCCTTTATCAGCATGACGCATTAATTCTGATGCACCATTCAATAACACCATGTGCATATCCATAATCATCTTAGTAGTAGTATCAGCTGATGCTGATGCTATACCTTTGTCTTCATCAAAAACACCATCTTTATTAAATGCTACACCACTTAAATTTTTAAGATATAATTCTACTAATCCTGATTTAGTACTCTTATCAGGAAACTTAGCACCATCTCCTCCTTTCATGTAGTCATCCATATCAAATATAGATTTTAACCACCAGGAAGCTTTAGCATTAAAGTTTCTATTGATATCTAAGTGTTTCATCCAAGGAGCAGAGATTAATTCTCTATATGATCTAGCATCATTAATAGCATTGACCATTATACTTAATGAGCTATTAAGAGAATGTTCAAATTGAGTATTACCCTCAGCATTAGTTCTTTGGAAATTACCCCACTTCTCAGAATACTTAGCCTGTAAATCCGCAATGGTATTTAAGTTTTTACTTTCACCACTTAAGAGTTCTACATTTTTATCTATTTCTTTACCCTTATAAGTAATCTTTTGCACTTTAATATTTCCATCATCATCTAGATCAAAATGTTTTTTTGCAAAGAAACTAGGCTTAGTAACTTTTCTTCTGTAATTTTTATTAGTATTTAGTATTTCAATAGCTTTGAATATAGCATTTACCGGCTTTTTAATATTGTTTAATGCAGAGCGCATCTCCTCATTATCATCAAGCTGAATACCAATAGCATTCAAAAACTCTATTTCTCTTCCCTGTAATTTATCTTTAAACTCTTTAATAACAGCGGCCAAGTCAAGGTAATTAATTCCAAATCCATCTTTCTTAATAAACTTTGTAGGAGTAGATAAGGTTTGGAAATTAGAATCCCACATTGATTTGATAGCATTAATATCACCCGTTGCAGGAACAGCTTTAATAGTATAACCATAATTTTCAAATGATAAAGATTTACCATTTAAATCTTTTGTTGTAAGCTCAATTGTTGTTTGTAATAATGGAACATTTGTTTTATTAAAGGTTTGATAAAAGTTTGTCCAAATATTAAACTCATCAACACCTTTTGTAGACAATGGTCCAATCTTATTTAACAATTGTGTTATTGGTAGTTCAGGTCTTTTTTCTTTAAGCTTTACTAATTTACTCTGCATGCTCTCAGCACTCATAGTATTTTGTAAAGTCTTAACTAATATGTTCCAGGTAACATCAAAATCTTGTAGCTCAGGTACACCAATGATTTTCTTTTTACCATCTTTATCTATAACCTCTGTTTCAGTTCCCTCAACATAAGTATATTTACCTGTTATATCTTTCTTATGTAAACCATGTAGAATGAATAAGATCTCTTCTGAAGCCAATTCTTTCATACTAGCCTCATTACCAAGTCTATCAAATCCTTCTCTACCTTTTAAGAACAAATCTTCTTCTTTAACAGCGTCTTCAGCAAAGAAAGCTTCTTTGTATTCTTTAGCAATTATCTTAGATTTCATCTGATGATAAGCTATTAAACCTTTAGGCTCTTCATTCTTAGCTGGTCTATTATTCATAAGGTTCTCTGTGTCACCAAAGTTTTTAATAGTCCAATCAAAGAAATTAATCTGATTCTCTAATCTTTGTTTATTAATGTTTTCAGCTGCAGCTTCTTCCTCCGACATGCTAGATATTTTCTCATTTAGATTATTAAGATCACTTTGTAATCCATTTCTAACAGCAACAATATCTAACAACACTTGCTGGTATCCAGCTTTTAAACCATCTTTATTTTGTAATAAGGTCTTAGTCCACTTGTAAGAGTCGAATCCTCTGTTTCTTTTTATTTCGCTAAAGTCATCAATAAACTTTGACAATAAAGAATCTACCATATCAACAGCTCTTTTTGAATCTTCAAAGCTTAAGTTAGATATAGGCTCATTCTCATCTAAAGCGGATACACCTTTATCTAGCACACTAAAACTTGCAGGAGCATTCTTCATTGAGAAATTATACTCATTCAAGTTACCTAGTCTTAATTTATCGTAGATATCATGTATACTCTGAATAGCATTATTCTCAGCATCAATAGTGCTTAGAGATTTATCACCAAATAAAGCATTTAAGAAGTCTAATATTTTTCTGAATATAGATTTCTTAACTGGCGCATCAGTAATAGCTTTTTTACCATTAGATAACATATACTCCCTGAAATCTTCAGCTAAGTATTCTTCTAATTGTTTTTCATTAGCATCAGCAAACAATACTGTTTTACCTTTGAAATCTGTAAAGCTTCCTGGTAGAGAACCAGCTTCTGCATATAACTTAGTTCTTTGTTCCTCAGTTAAAAAGGTTTGAGTAAAGTAATGGAAAGCTTCATGGTAAAGATCAGAGTAGTCAGCTCCTTTGTACAAGTTAATGCTATGTAAGGTCATATTAGCAATTGATTTAGGATTGCTACTATTAACCATATCAAATAAAACATTTAACTTGATACCTGTTTTACTTAGAGGACTATTGTTCCACCAATCTAAAGCTTCTTTTAATTTTTCCTCTACAACTTTGCGGTTCATATTCTTCTGATCCATCAACTTGTTAAAGTCTGGATTATCAAGAATACTATCGATACCTTTTAAATTGTTTTGGTCAGCTACACTCTTTGATGTTTGCTCTGGTTCTTTAATAACGGGTTTCTTTTCTACTGCAGGTTTTTTAAATACTTTATCTAAATCCTCTGGCAAATAATCAAATACATAGTATGCATTAAAGCTATCTATTCTCTTATTAGAATTAAGAGGGTGATGGATAAAAGAATTTTGTTTTACAAAATCTACATAAGACTTTTCTTTTTCTACAAATTGTAATACACCATCTTTTGTTTCAACATCTACATCAAAGAATTGATTTGAATCAAGAGCCTTGGCATTGATATTTACAATAGGATAAGATACCCTCCAATATTTTTTTGTTTCTGTATTATAGAAAAGTGAGAATGGTTTAAACTTAGAAGATGTTTCAGGATCAAAAGGATCTGTTCCTTGTATAGCTTTACTCTTTTGTTCTAAGTTTAAATTTGCAGGATCAAGTTCTATTTGCGGAGCAAGTGTGCTAAAATATTCATTTAATATTCTTCTTGCTTCTTCTTGATTTTTATTATCTTGTTCAACTGCTGCTGGTAAATAATCTGTAGTCTTCTCTATCCATGAATCACTTTCTTTATCAAACTCTAAAGTAGGAAGAGATTTATAAATAGTATTTCCACGAAGCTTTACTTTATAAGATCCATCTTTAGCATCATCAAAAAACTGAATACCAGTGCCTTGTAGATTAACATAGTTTTTTAAGTATCTTAATCTATCAGCATTACTAATATTTTTACTAATCCCAAAGCTTGTAAAGATTGGTAATCTATCTAATAAGATGCTAACAATTTTATCTTGTAATCCTTCAATAGAAGGTATGGTTGGTTTGATTATTTCTACCTTTGATGGTGAAGATTCTTTAGTTTCAAAATATGTATAACCTTTTTTCTCTTTAGTAATAGAGTTATCCATAGTAGCAACTCTAGGAGCAAACTCTCCATAATCAAAATTCATTTCTGATATTGGAGTATAGATATTACTATTGGTTTCAATAAACCCAAAGCTTCCACCAGTTATCTTAGATCTTAATCTAAGATCAGGATTTTTCTTATAAGCTTTGTTAATATCATAAATCATTTGCAACTCTTGGCGAATTGCTTCCTGTGCTTCTTCTAGTGTAAGTTTGCTTCTTCTTTTTAATGCATCAGCTCTATCATAATCATCTATAACATTAGATGATTTAGCTTTATACAAGCTTACTCTACCTTCGGCGTCTACTTGTTGTGGATAAATCTTTCTGTAATAATGATAAGATATATTACCATCTTTTGAGAACTCTCCTTTGTCATCAAAAGATAAAGGATTGCCATCCACATCTGTTACTACTAATACTAAATCATCATTATTATAAGTATCTGTACCAGCATCTTTTGACACTTGATCTCTTGGCAAACTCTTAATAGGCATAAGAGTAAGATATACACCTTTCTTATTTAGATATGGAATATTAACATTGCTGCTATCATTATCCATAGCCGGTGATAATATCTTACTTAGTAAAAATCTTTTTACTTTAAAGTAGAACTCTTTTAAAGGATCTTTAACATTGTAATTTACATTATTAGGATCTGTCCAATTAATTACTTCTTGGTCTTGATCTGAGTTAACTGTAGGTTTAGCTGCTAAGAATCGATTAAAAGTCTTTTGAACTTGTTGTGATAAATCTGCTGGAGGCAATTCTTCTTGATCTATTTCTACAGGACCCAAAGTAGAAGTAGATTCTGTATTTGTAGTTGAATTAAGAGATGATTGATTATCTTCACTTAAATCATCTGCTTCATTTTCTTTTACACCTATTTTATCTGAAAAAGATTTTAACTCGGCGTCTCCTCCTTTCTTGTAGAGATATGAGAATTCTCTAAGTTTATCTAAGCTTAGATTTTGTTCAAATAAATAATCAGCTATAGTTTCATCTGCACCTTGTATTTTATTAATAGCATCTGCTGCTAAACCAGCATAGCTCAAAGCCATACCGTGTTTACCATCAACATCAGCCATAGTATTTTCATGTACAAAATCGTATATTGATTTTAAATAATCTTCTAAAACAAACTTAGGTTTATCTTTAGCAGTGGCCATATCATTCAAATCACCAGCCACCATCATTCTTATATCTTTTAAAGCTTTTTTACCTTCTTCAGTAGATGTATCTATTCTACAAATCATGATCCGCAAGATTTAATGTTATTTAAAATATTGTTTCTTCTCTCGTCTTTTGTAAGCTTTTTGCCATTAGCAATATCTGCTTTTAATTCTTCTTCATCTGTAAATGATGAAGCATCTTTAAAGTTATCTACAATTGTTTTCTTATCTTCTTTAGATAAAACTGGAGATTCGGAAATCCCCTCTACACCTGGTTGTATTCTCATTGTAACATATTGTTTTTTTGGATCCCTAGTTGTTTCATCAAATTGTTTTATATTTATTGAGAAAACTTTTGCAGTTATATCATTAGCTTTTCTAACCTGAATATTCTTTGGAGTAACCTTTACCACTATATATTTTGCTTTGTTATTAAGCTGAATGATTTCATTAACTTTGATATCTTCAAATATAGGTGTTTTTGCTAATTGTTGTTTCTTTTTTTGTATCAAATATTCAAGTTCTGCCGGATTAAAAAATACATCCGCAGCAATGATAGATGAGATTTCAGAATCAATATCTTTGAAGTCTTCTAAGAATTCTGCATCATCAATCATCTTTTTAACAAGCTCTATTTTTTCTTGTACAGTTTCTTCTTTTTCTCTTCTTTTTCTTTCTTCTTCTTCTAGTAAAAGTTCCTTATCTCTTTCTTCTATTTCTTGTTTTGTAAGACCTTGATTTATAAGATCTTCTGCTTCTTGAGAAGTCATAGTAGCATAATCTCTAGGAGTAAATCCTAAAGCTTTTAAATCTTTTTTCTGCTCTGTAGTTGGCTTATTCTTTTTACTAGGTTTAGGTTTTTCCTCTTGTTCTTCTACTTCTCCTAAATC